>OGIK01000307.1_pt1 | contig 62387 bp, 50 predicted proteins | sample 1571781 | NCBI WGS metagenome assembly OGIK01 (sample SAMEA2581956, study PRJEB24529) | metagenome | biome: Human gut stool | place: China | collected 2011
GGGTGCTTTTCTGGTTCTCTTTTGGCACGCAAAAGAGAACTTAGCCCCAATGCAAAAGCGCTCTGACCCCGCGCCCACCAGCGCGAGAGCAAACTTTATCTTCACTTTATTTTATATCACGAGGTATCAAACAATGGAACTTTTTCTGGATGTACTGAGCGAAACTCTGGTGGACACCGCCAAGATGCTCCCCTTCCTGTTTTTAGCCTATCTCTTTATTGAATATGTCGAGACCCGCCACGGTGAGCGCATCGAGGCCCTGCTGGCGGGCGGCGGCCGCTGGGGTGCGGTGCCGGGCGCGGTGCTGGGCTGTGTGCCGCAGTGCGGCTTCTCGGCTATCGCCTCCAACTTCTACGCCTCCCGCGTCATCACGCTGGGTACGCTGATGGCCGTCTATCTCGCCACCAGCGACGAGGCTATCCCCCTGCTGGTGTCCATGCCCGCCTACTGGGATAAGCTGATCCTGCTGATGGTCATCAAGGTCGTGTACGCTGTCTTTGTGGGCTTCCTGCTGGATTTCGTCCTCCGCAAGGCCCTGCCCCGCAGCCTGCGCGGCGGCTACACCGGCCACGCCGACGAGGTGGACTGCCACGAGGAGCACAGCGACGAAGAGGGCCATCCCCAGCCCATCTGGAAGGCCGCGCTCCGCCACACCCTCGAGATCTTTGTCTTTATCTTCGTGTTCAGCCTTGTGTTCGGCCTCATCGTCGAGGGCGTCGGCGAGGATGTCTTCGCCTCGGTGCTGGGCCGGATGGGCTTCTTCCAGCCGGTGGTGGCCGCACTGGTTGGCCTTGTCCCCAACTGTGCCGCCAGCGTCCTGATGACCCAGCTCTACGTCGAGGGCGCACTCCGCTTCTCGAGCCTCGTGGCCGGTCTCTGCACCGGCGCGGGCGTGGGCCTCGCCGTGCTGTGGCGGGTGAATCCCTCCTGGAAGCAGAACCTCTTCATCACCGGCCTGACCTGGGCCTGCGGTGCCGCTGTGGGCGTGGGCATCCAGATCGTGGTGGCTTTCATCGCCTGAGTATTTGCAAAACACCTGCACCTTTTCTTCGGAGAAGCGTGCAGGTGCTTTTTATTTTGGAGACAAAGCCTCCGTTTTATGATATACTCAACTCATATATAAATATAAGGAGAACACCATGCAATATAAAATTCTCGCAAGCGATTACGACAACACCCTCGTCCCCTTCGGGGAGAGCCAGCCCCGTCCGGCCATGGTCAAGGCCGTGAAGAAGCTTCAGGCCGCCGGGGGAAAATTCGTGCTCAGCACAGGCCGGGCCTGGTCAGCCATCAACCGGAAAGGCCAGCTGGGCGGCATCCGGTTCGACTATGCCATCACCTGCAACGGTGCCTGCGTCGTGGACAAGAACGGTGCCATCGTGGCAGAGCACCCCATGACCAGTGAAGAGATGTACGCGCTGGTGGATTTCTGTGAGGACTACAACTACCCCCTGCAATTTAACTTCAAGGATGCATACTATGTTTACTGCGAGTATGACATCCTCCACAAGCACTACGATCGGATGAACAGCGTCGGTCTGGACTGCGTGGACGGCGAAGACCAGGACCGCCACCTCATCGATATGCCTCACGCGGCTTTCTGCCTCTTCCCCGAGGGAGCGCTGGAGCGGTTCAACGAAAAGTACGGCCACCTCGGCCTTCACTTCATGCAGACGGGCGGCCAGCTGCCCGACGGCTCCCACTTCTATGACATCGTGCGGGGCGGGATCGACAAGGGCGCGGGCCTCGCAGACCTTTGCGAAAAGATGGGCCTCTCCCTCGCCGAGGCCGTGGCGGCAGGCGACTCCGCCAACGATGTGGGGATGCTGAAAGCAGCCGGCCTCGGCTGCTGCATGTCCAACGGCACCGACGAAGCCAAAGCCGCCGCTGACCGCGTCATCGGCGATGTGCGGGAAGACGGACTTGCTGCCCTTATTGAAGAGCTGTGGTTCGACGGCCCGAAGGCGGAGCCCTCCGACCGCAGCTTCGGCTCTGCATGGGAGACGATGGAACGATGAGCTTCGCACCCGTTTACTCTGAAAACAGCCGCGCCCTCATCCTCGGCACATGGCCCAGCCCCAAAAGCCGGGAGATGGCCTTCTACTACGGCCACCCGCAGAACCGTTTCTGGCCCATGATGGCGGCCCTCACCGGCGAGCCTGTCCCCGCCCGGGAGGACATCGAGGCCAAAAAGGGCATCATCCTCCGCCATGGCCTCGCCCTGTGGGACACGCTGGAAAGCTGCACCATCACCGGCGCGTCGGACGCCTCTATCCGGGACGTGGTGCCGAACGACATTGCATCTCTTTTGGCAAAAGCGCCCATTGAGGCAGTGTTCTGCAACGGGGCCACGGCCTACCGCATTTATACCAAATATCTGCTGCCGGTCTCCGGCATCCCGGCGGTCAAGCTGCCCAGCACCAGCCCCGCCAACGCCGCCTGCCGCCCCGAAACCCTGCGCGAGGTCTGGGGCGAGGCCCTCAAAGATTATATAACCGTTTCCAACCTGTAAATTATTCATGAAACACTTGCGTTTTGTGGATAAAAGGATTTATTATGGAAGAGTACAAGGGGCGGTGCGCCTCTTCGGGAAAGGAGAAAATGCATGAGCAAAGTTATCCGCACCCAAAAGCCCAGTGTCCTGCCGTGGTATGCGGCGGCGCTGGTGTTCGCGGTGCTGTGCGCGGCGCTGCCAGCATATAAGCTGTGGGCACTGCTGATCGCGCTGGGCGGCGCAGCCGTGATGTTCGGCGCGGCAAAGAAGGTCTGCCCGCCCCGGGTGGTGGAGCACGAAGTGCCTTTCCACACCGGCAGCGGCGATGTGGACGAGATGCTGGCCGACATCCAGCAGAAGCTGGATGCCCTCCACGCGCTGAACGAGGCCCTGCCCGACCCGGAGCTTTCCGCCGCCATGACCCGGATGGAAAAGGCAGGCCGCTCCATCGTGGAGACGGTGGAGGCCAGTCCCGCCAAGGCAAAGCAGGTACGCCGCTTTGCAAACTACTATCTGCCCGACGCGGTGAATGTGCTGGAGCAGTACGCAAAGCTGGCCCGCCAGGGTGTCCGGGGCGAAAATGCCGCTTCGATCCGGGCAGAGGTGGAGCGGAACGCGGCTTCCATCGCCACTGCATTCGAAAACCAGCTGGATGCACTGTATGCCGCTGAAAGCATGGACCTCTCGGCGGATCTGACGGTGCTCCAAAATATGATGAAGGGGCAGGGACTGAGTTAAAACTGGCTTGCCCTCTCAGGCGCTAACGCGCCAGCTCTCCCAAAGGGAGAGCCTCTGGAGGAAACTTGCAGCATACCGGCCCCCGGAAAAGCCTCTCCCTCTGGGAGAGGTGGCAATGCGAAGCATTGACGGAGAGGGCAAGGCCGTGTATCGATTTGGAAAGGAAGGAATCTCTCATGGCTGATAATACGTTCAATTTTGACTTAGACGCACCCGCTGTTCCCACCCTGACCCTCGACCCGGTGGAAGCACCTGCCGCCGAGGAAAAGCAGCCCGAACCCGCTGCGGCCCCTGAGGCCGAACAGGTCAAGCTCAGCCCCGAGGAGCAGGCGATGGTGGACGCCTTCGCTCAGAAGATCGACATCACCAACAGCCAGCAGGTGCTGCAGTACGGCTCCGCCTGCCAGAAGAAGATCGGCGACTTCTCCGAGGCGGCACTTTCCAAAGTGTCCACCAAAGACCTTGGCGAGGTGGGCGGCATGATCACCGACCTTATCGGGGAGCTGAAGAACTTTGACGCCGCCGAAGAGGAAAAGGGCATCCTCGGCTTCTTCAAGAAAAAGGGCAACCAGCTCGACAACATGAAGACCAAGTACAGCAAAGCAGAAACGAACGTCGAGACCATCCAGTCCGCCCTCGAAAAGCATCAGGTGCAGCTGCTCAAGGATATTGCGATGCTGGACAAGATGTACGAGCTGAACATGGCCTATTTCAAAGAGCTGAGCATGTATATCCTCGCGGGTAAGAAGAAGCTGGCCGACTTCCGCGCCCACGAGCTGCAGCAGGCAATGGACAAGGCAAAGGCTTCCGGTCTGCCTGAGGACGCACAGGCCGCACGCGATCTGGCCGACCAGTGCGAGCGCTTTGAGAAAAAGCTCTACGACCTTGAGCTGACCCGCACCATCAGCCTGCAGATGGGTCCTCAGATCCGGCTTTTGCAGAACAATAACTCCATGATGGCCGAGAAGATACAGTCCACCATCGTCAACACCATCCCCCTGTGGAAGAACCAGATGGTGCTGGCACTGGGTCTGGCCCACAGCCAGCAGGCTATGCAGGCCGAACGTGCCGTCACCGACATGACCAACGAGCTGCTGAAAAAGAACGCCGACGCCCTCAAAATGGGTACCATCGAGACGGCCAGGGAGTCTCAGCGCGGTGTCGTGGACATCGAGACCCTGCAGCAGACCAACAAGAGCCTCATCGAGACGCTGGACGAGCTGAACAAGATCCAGAGCGAGGGCCGTGCAAAGCGTGCCGCCGCCGAGCAGGAGCTCACCCGCATCGAAGACGAGCTGAAACAGAAGATGATGGAGATCCGGAGCTGAAATGGCAAACGCAGATTTTTCCAGACAACAGAATCAACCCACCGGCGGCTTTGACGCTTCCAGCTATCGCGCCGCAGCGCCCGCCGAGGAGGAAGTGCGGCTGACGCCCTTCCAGCAGAAGCTGGCAGGCCTCGAAAAGGCCCTGCCAGCCGCGCTGAGCAAGCAGGCTGTTGCCGCGGCGCTTTGCATCGTGGTGATGCTGGCCTGCTTTTTCGGCTTTGGCGGGGCGAAGCTCCGGGCAAAGTACGACACGGTGAAGAACGGGTTCACCACTGGCGTGGCCGCAGACAGCGGCTATACCCTGAATGAGGAATTGACCACACGGCTCAACACGGCCGCCAACATCATCACCACCGCGTCCAACACACTGGGTGCAGACAGCGCCGAAGTGCAGACGGCACAGGCTGCGCTGGACTCTTTTTCCGCCTGCCTCGGGGCGGTGCAGTCCGATGGCAGGATCCACGCACCGGACTCTCTGAGTGTTTACACCGGCGGCAGGATGCATATGCTCTACCAGTCGAACAAGACGCTTGGCGCAGCCATCGGCCAGCTCTACGCCAAATTGCAGGAACAGGCCGCAGACCCCATGAAGATGGGCGCGGTGCAGGGGCAGTACAGCCAGTTCAACGGTGCGCAGACCATTATCAGCAACCTGCATTATAACGATGCGGTCCAGGGCTACCAGAAAGACGTCGGCGGCTTCCCGGCCAGCGTGCTGGGCAAGCTGTTCAGCATACAGGAGGTGGAACTTTTCGCATGAAGACGATGAAAACATTCTCCCGCCGCATTGCGGCACTGCTTCTTGTCGTGACCGTCGGCATCACGGCGCTGGCACCGGCGGCTTCGGCCTCCAACATCCAGCTGCCCAGCCTGCCGAAAGATCAATGCGTGGTGGACGACGCCGGTGTGCTGAGCGACAGCACCACCTCGGAGCTCAAGACCCTCAACGCACAGCTCTCTTCCAGCTGCGATGGCGCACACATCGGCGTGCTGACCGTGGACTACACCGGCAGCGCCACCACCGAGGACTACGCTGCTGAAGCCTTCAACACCTGGGGCATCGGCAGTTCCGGCAAGAACAACGGCGTGCTCATCCTGCTGGTGATGCAGTCGGACCAGTACGCCGACGGCGACTACTATCTGACCTACGGCGACGGCTTCCGCAGCACCCTGCTGGCTGATCAGGCAAGCTCCCTCGTGCAGACCATGGAGGACGATTTCGCCGCCAAGAAGTACGACGCCGCCGTCCTCACCTGCGCCACCAATGTGGCCAATACCATCGCAGAGGTGTACGGGGTCACTCTGAGCGGCGGGACCATCTATTCCGACGGCTCTGACGCCCAGACCACTCATCCCTCTGTCGAGCCTGTTCCGCCCCAGAAGCACTACTCCATCTGGGAAAACTTTATCGGCGGCATTTTCTCCATGCTTGCTTATATCATCCTGTTCATCGCAGTTTTCTTTATCTTTATCACCCCTCTCGGCCACTCCTTCGGCTGGTTCTGGGGGCCGTTTGGCTGGTTCGGCGCACGGCGTTGGCACAGAGGCCCGCGCCCTCCCCGCGGCCCTTACGATGACTTCGGCCCCGGCGGTGGTTTCTATGGCGGCCCTCGCGGCCCAAGAGGCCCCCGGGGGCCTCGGCCTCCCCGTGGAGGCGGCTTCGGCGGCTTTGGCGGTATGGGCGGCGGCTCCGGTTTTGGCGGAGCCGGGCGCGGCGGCGGCAGCTTTGGCGGCATGGGCGGCGGCAGCAGCCATGGCGGCGGAGCCGGACGCGGACGCTGAACTTTTTTGACCTTAGAGCGAACCACCAGCGCGGCAGATGCGATCTCGTATCACATCTGCCGCGCTGGTGGTATTTTTTGCCTTTTCGCCCTCCGCCCTTCCATCCTCCCGAACCCATGTCTTCCGGAACCTTATGCAAAATAACTGATATATTTCAATACTTTCTTTGAAAAACTAGGACATTTTTCATTTGTCGTTGAAATTTTGTAAAATCTTTACTATACTTTAGCCGTCTTACGGAGCGCACCGCTTGCGAAGGGATGCGTCCTTCAACCCGCACGAAGTGTAAGGAGTATCGTATCATGAAAAAAATCACTCGCCGTCAGTTTCTCACCTCTGCCGGTGCGACCTCTGCCGCACTGCTCCTTTCCAGCCTGCCTCATGCAGCAGCCGCAGACGAGAATTGCCTGCGCAGGGTCGCTCCTGTTGCTGCCAACTCCAACGACCTGTCCTGGGACATGGCAGAAGAGATCCTGACCCACATTTCTGACCCCGTATTTCCTGCCTACACGGTCAATGTTCAGGACTACGGCGCCGTCCCCAACGACGGTAAGCTGGACACCGCAGCCATCCAGCGCGCCATCGACGAGACCAGCGCCCAAGGCGGCGGCACGGTCGTCATCCCCTCCGGTGTGTATGACGTCGGCGCCATCACCCTCAAGAGCAACGTCAACCTGCATCTGGAAAGCAAGGACACCGTCCTGCGCTTCACCCGGGACATCACCCCGGCCAACTACCCGCTGGTGTTCGCCCACTACGAAGGCTCCAAGCTGTACAACTGGAGCCCGCTGATCTACGCCTATCAGCAGGAGAACATCGCTCTGACCGGCAAGGGCACCCTCGACGGTCAGGCTGACAAGAACAACTGGTGGAACTGGTCCCGCACCGTCAACCCGGACGGCACCATCACCAAGCCCGGCAACAACGACGTCAAGCTGCTGCGCAAGATGACCGACAACGGCACCCCCGCAGAGGAGCGCATCTTCGGCGAAGGCCACTATCTGCGTCCCAACTTCTACCAGCCCATCGAGTGTACCAACGTTCTGATCGAGGGCGTCACCATCGCCAACTCTCCCATGTGGGAGTTGAACCCCGTCCTCTGCACCAACTTCACCGCCCGCGGCGTCACCATCGACACCCACGGCTACAACAACGACGGCTGTGACCCCGAAAACTGCAACTACGTCCTGATCGAGAACTGCTTCTTCAACACCGGTGACGACTGCATCGCCGTCAAGGCCGGCCGCAACCGCGATGGCCGTGAGCTGGGCGAAGCCGGTCATCCGACCCAGAACCTCATCATCCGCAACAACATCTTCGCAGACGGCCACGGCGGCATCGCCTGCGGCAGCGAGATGAGCGGCGGCATCAAGAACCTGTTCGCAGACAACAACACCTTCGACAGCCCCACTCTGAACTACGCCCTGCGCTTCAAGACCAACGCAGAGCGCGGCGGCGCTGTGGAGAACATCTATCTGCGCAACTCCAAGGTCAAATCCGTCGGAAACGCCGTCGTCCACGCCACCATGCTGTACGATGTGGGCCGTGATGGTAATTATCTGCCTCAGTTCAAGAACATCACCATCGAGAACCTGACCAGCAGCGGCGGCGAGTACGGCATCTTCATGGAGGCCTTCGAGGAAGTCCCCATCACCGGTCTGGTGTTCCGCAATGTGAACATCTCCAACGTCGGCACCGACATCCGCGCTCTGAACTGGGAAGACCCCGTCATGGAGAACGTGACCATCAACGGCAAGACCTATCCCCGCCCCGTGGAGACCAAGATCCTCGGCGTTCCCGTCCCGGGCCAGCGCATCGAGGGCAGCTCCACCCTGCTGGGCGGCGAAAATACCGACCTGAGCAGCAAGTGGCTGATCTCGGACAGCGCCGACGGCGATTACCATTTCTTCCGCATCCGCCGCAGCTATGCGGTTCCCTCTTATCTGGCCGGAAAGTACATCAAGTTCGTCTCCACCGACCGGAGCGGCAATCAGGACGCCAGCATCCCCTACAAGGTGCTGCGGAGCGCCGAGATCGCCGGTACCACCAATGATGCCGAGCTGCTGCGTGCCGCCTCCAAGGGTTACATCGACGAGAACGACGCACTCGACCTGAACCGTCCCATCACCAAGCGCGAATGCGCCAAGATGCTGGGCAAGCTGTGGAATCTGACCGCTCCGTCTGCACCGGTCACGATCTCCGACGTCCCCACAAGCGACCCGGATTACGGCGTCATCGCCGCTGTGGTCGAAGCTGGCATGATCGAGCTGAAAGACCCCACCAGCGCCATCGCACAGGGCACTCTGTACAACGCCGGTGTCACCAGCTCTGAAAGTGCCAAGCGCACCGCTTTCCTGCCCGATGCCACCATCGACCGCGACGAGATGGGCCATATCGCTCTGCTGTCCTGCGGCGTGCCTTACAACGAGACGCTGGGCACTCAGCCGAAGTTCGACGATGCCAGCCAGATCGAGTCCGTGTACAAGTCCAACGTGGGTGCCAGCGCCTACTTCGGCTTTGTCACCGCCAAGACCGGCAACAGCTACCTGCCCAAGGAAAAGACCACTCTGGAGGATCTGATCCGCATCGTGGAGCGCATCTCCGACTTCTCCAACAAATAATTTTTCCAGCCTCCTCCTAACTCCTCCCCGCCGGAAGCATCCTGCGTGCTCCCGGCGGGGAGTTTTATATCACTGCTGAAGCGACGCACAAAAAGCACCATGCTTCGATTCGAAACATGGTGCTTTTTGCTTTGACCTCTCCGTCCGGCCTTGTCGGGCGACAGCGAGACTGAGCGGTCATCTTATTTGATGCAGCTCGAGCAGGGGCTGTAGCCTGCGGCCACGGCCTCATCATAGCTGGAGAAGAGGATCTGGTTCTTCTCCGCCGGGAGATTCGGGCAGCTGGGCAGATGGAACTTTTTGCTGTTCACGTTGCCGATGTACGCCTGCTGGGCCGTGCTGGACACTGCCGGGTCGGTGGGGTTCAGCTCAGCGTCGGTGGCGAAATGTTCGGTGGCCACCGTGTAGTTCCGGCCGTCACTGGAAACGGTGATCGTCCCCAGCAGGTCGGTGCGGTAGACGTCCACACCGGCGTCCCGCAGGATGCTCAGGGTCTCCTCGTGGGGGTGGCCGTACTTGTTGTTGACCCCGCAGGAGATGATGCCCATCTCGGGCAGGACAGCGTTCAGGAAGACGTAGCTGGTGGAGGTGCTGGAGCCGTGGTGGCCCACCTGTAAGACATCCACCTTGAGGTTCGCGCCGCTGTTCACAAGGTCGCGCTCGGCGTCGGCCTCCATATCACCGGTGAGCAGGAAACTGGTCGCGCCGTAGTCGATGCGCAGGACGATGGAGGTATCGTTGGTGTCCTCGTACTGCGCCACAGGGCCAAGCATGGTCACAGTGGCGCTGCCCAGCGCCCACTGGGTGCCTGCGGCAGGTACTTCCACCTGTAAGTTCTGCTGCTGGGTGTACTTGACGAAATCCTTGAAGCACTTGGTGGAGGCTTCCGTCACGGGGCTGTAGACGTGGCAGGCCGGGAAATAGGCCAGCGCAGCGGCCAGACCGCCCACATGGTCTTCGTGAGCATGGGAGCAGAAGACATACTCCAGCTGCTCGACCCCCTGACTCTGCAAGTAGGAGACTACCAGACTGCCGTCGTCCACATTGCCGCCGTCGTAGAGCATGAACTGTCCGTCGCACTCCACCAGCACGCTCAGCGCCTGCCCTACGTCGATGAAGTGCATCTGGAAGGCGGCGTCCTGCCCGTCGGAAGGCGTCGTTCCGGTCTGAGAAGCTGCCGGGTTCGGCATGACGTCACCGCTGCCTCCCGGGACGATGGAAGAGGTGTCACAGCCCACGAGGCCCAGCGCAAGGGCTGCGGCCAGCGCCAGCACAGCGAGGCGGCTCATGAGCATTTGAGCGGTCACTTTTTCTTTTTTGAAGTTTTCCACGATGTATTCTCTTTCTGTTGATTGCTTTTCGGTTTATGCGCAGGAGCCGAATGGGGCGCAAAACGTGCGCCGGGGCTGGGCTGACGGCCTGCCGGGCTGCGGCCCGCCGGGGCGGCGGAGCGGCTCTGGGGCTTGCCGCCCTTGCCTCTGGGCCGGACGGTGTAGGTGCCGTCGCCGTGGATGGTCACATCGGCGGCCTCGGCTCTGCGGGCCGAGCGCTGGACCGCAATGCGGCCCTCGGCGGGAACCAGCAGGGGGATAAGGTCTTCGCGGTGGGTCATTTTCAGCGCCTTGATGACCTTTTCGGCGTTGCGGGGCTCATAATACTGGAGCAGGGCGCGCTGAAGTGCCTTGCCCTCAGCGGTCTTTTCCACAAACACCGGCTTCAAGGTGTAGGGGTCGAGGCCGGTGTAGAACATACAGGTGCTCACAGTGCCGGGCGTGGGATAAAAATCCTGCACCTGCTCGGGGCGCATATGGTTCTTGTAGAGGTATTCGGCCAGATAGACGGCATCCTTGAGGGTGCTGCCCGGGTGGCTGGACATGAGGTACGGCACGAGGTACTGCTTTTTTCCTGCCTTCCTGCTCAGCTCGTAGAACTTATCCTTGAACCTGTTGAAGGTCTCGATGGGCGGCTTGCCCATGTAGGCGAGGGTGTTGGGGGCGCAGTGCTCCGGCGCGACTTTCAGCTGGCCGGAGACGTGGTACTCCACCAGCTCCTTAAAGAAAGTGTCATCGGGGTCGGCCATCAGGTAATCGAAGCGGATGCCGCTGCGGATGAACACCTTCTTGACGCCGGGCAGCTCCCGGACGCGGCGGAGGATTTTCAGGTAATCGCTGTGGTCCACGATCATGTGGGAGCAGGTGGTGGGGGCGAGGCAGTGCTTGCCGCCGTTGCACATACCCCGCAGCATCTGCTCGCGGCAGGATGGGAAACGGAAGTTGGCGGTGGGGCCGCCGATGTCGTGGATGTAGCCCTTGAAATCCGGCTCGTGGGTCATCCGCTCTGCTTCGGCCACGATGCTGTCGGCGCTGCGGCTGGTGACGCGTCGGCCCTGATGCAGCTGGATGGCGCAGAAATTGCAGCCGCCGAAGCAGCCGCGGTTCTGGATGATGGAGAACTGCACCTCCCGGATGGCAGGCACACCGCCCATGGCCTCGTAGATGGGGTGGCAGCAGCGGGTGTAAGGCAGGGCGTAGACCTTATCCAGCTCCCAGCGGACGAGGGGCTTTGCGGGGATGTTCTGCACGAGGTACTTCTCGCTCTGCTTCTGGACGATGATATTGCCGCTGACGACGTCCTGATTGTCCATCTGGATGCGGCAGGCTTTCGCATAGGCCACCTTATCGGAGGCGACCTTTCTGAAGCCCGCGCACTCCACATACCGCTCGGGCAGGTGGTCGAAGTCGGTCAGGTAGCAGGTGCCGTCCACATCGGTGATGCTCTCCACCGGCTCCCCTGCCGCCAGACGGCGGGCGATCTCCACGGTCTGGTGTTCCCCCATGCCGAAGCTGATGATGTCCGCGCCAGAGTCCTCGGCGATGCTGGGCAGGACGGTGTCCAGCCAGTAGTCGTAGTGGGCAAAGCGGCGGAGCGATGCTTCCAGACCGCCCAGAATGACGGGCAGGTCAGGGTATGCCTGCTTGGCAAGTCTGGTGTAGACGGTGGCGCTGCGGTCGGGCCGTGCGCCGCCCTTGCCGCCGGGCGAATACTCGTCCTCCGCGCGGGGGATCTTTGCGACGGAATAGTGACTCACCATGCTGTCCACGTTGCCGCCGCCGATGAAGAAGCCGTACTTCGGCTTTCCGAACCGCTTGAAGTCCTCGCAGTCGGTATAGCGGGGCTGGGCCAGCACGCCCACCTTGTAGCCCTCGGCTTCCAGCAGGCGGCTGATGATGGCGGTGCCAAAGCTGGGGTGGTCCACATAGGCGTCGCCGCCCACCACCACGAAGTCCAGCCGGTCCCACCCCCGGGCCTCCATGTCGGCCCGGCTGATGGGGAGAAATTCGGTGTAATGCTCCATAGCTATCCTTTTTCTTTCATGATGCCTGCCCTATACAGCAGGGCTCTATTGCTTCCGAAATCAAAAATTTTATTCATCCGGCTGATTCATCTGCATTTCCAGCCACTGCTGGCGGCTGATGAGGACAGCGCGGGGCTTTGCGCCCTCGTAGGGGCCGATGATGCCCTTTTCTTCCATCTCGTCCATGATGCGGGCGGCGCGGGCATAACCCAGCTTGCAGCGGCGCTGCAGCAGGCTGGTGGACGCCTGGCCGGCGTCGATGACCACCTCCACGGCCTGCTTGAGCATCGGGTCACTGCCGCCCTCCTCGTCGGAGTCGGCAGAACTGCTGCCCTTCTTGCCGTCCTGGATGGCGTGTTTTTCCATGGCCTCGATCATGGCCTCGTCGTACTGGACGGTGGCGCTCTTCTTGATGAAGTCCAGCACACGGCTGATTTCCTCATCCCGCACAAAGGTACCCTGGATACGGGTGGGCTTGGGTGCGCCCACGGGCATGAAGAGCATATCACCCATGCCCAGCAGCTTTTCGGCACCGGCACCGTCGAGGATGGTGCGGCTGTCCACCTGACTGGACACGGCGAAGGCGATGCGGCTGGGGATGTTGGCCTTGATGAGGCCGGTGATGACGTCCACGCTGGGGCGCTGGGTCGCCACGATGAGGTGCATACCGGCGGCACGGGCCTTCTGGGCGATGCGGCAGATGGAGTCTTCGACATCCTTGCCGACGACCATCATCAGATCGGCCAGCTCGTCGATGATGATGGCGATATAGGGCATCTTCTCGAGGTTCGGGTCCGCTGCCGCCAGCTTATTGAAAGACTTGATGTCGCGGACGTTGTTCTCCGCGAAGAGGTGGTAGCGGCGCTCCATCTCCTGCACTGCGCCGCCCAGTGCGCCGGCCGCCTTGCGGGGCTCGGTGACGACGGGCATCAGCAGGTGGGGGATGCCGTTGTACTCAGCCAGCTCGACGACCTTGGGGTCGATGAGCAGGAGCTTGACGTCCTCGGGGCTGGAGCGGAACAGCAGGCTCATGATGATGCTGTTGACACAGACCGATTTACCGCTGCCGGTGCTGCCCGCGATGAGCAGATGGGGCATCTTGCACAGGTCGGCCACCTGGGCCACGCCGGCGATGTCCTTGCCCAGCGCAATCCCCATCGGCGAGGTCATCCGCAAAAAGCTCTGGCTCTCGAAGACGCTGCGGATGTAGACCGGCGTTTTCTTATGGTTCGGCACCTCGATGCCCACGGCAGGCTTGCCGGGGATGGGAGCCTCCATGCGGACATCGGCCACCGCCAGGTTCAGGGCGATGTCGTCCGCCAGCGAAGTGATGCGGCTTATCTTGACGCCCGCCATGGGCTGGACTTCATACCGGGTGACCGACGGGCCGCGGGAAATATCCAGCACACGGGTGCGGACACCGAAGCTTTCCAGCGTGTCCACCAGCTTCTGGGCGTTGGCTTTCAGCTCGTCTTCCGCACCGGCGTCGCTTTCCTCCGGGGCGCGCTCGAACAGCTCGATGGACGGGTACTGATACTGGAAGCTCTCCTCCGTCTCGGCCTCTTCGGCGGGGGCGTTCGCGGCCTGCTCCTCGGAGACAGCGGGCTTTTCCATGGCGGCTGCCACCAGAGTGTTGAGGTCTTTTTCCTCCACCGGGTCGCTGGTGATGCTGATCCAGCCGTCCTCATCCGGCTCAGAGCGGAATGCCGCAGCATTCTCGGCGCTGACCGGCTGCGGGGCCGGTTCCGGAGTCGGGGTCCGATCATAGAGTGGGATGCCGAAGGAGAGCGGCGGCTCAGGCGCGGGCTGCTGTTCCGGCTCTTCTGCCGGGGCTGCGGGCGTCACGGTAGGTGTCACCGTCGGCTCGGGCTGGGCCGTGAAGAAGTCCTCGGCGGCAGTATCCACAGCGTCCGGGACGATGGGAGTCACGGTGGCGCGGATGGGCGCACGGCGGAGCGGGTCCATGCCGAAGGTGCCGCCGGGGCCGAGGATGATGGGCTCAATGGGCTCACTGCCGCCCTCGGTGACGGTGGTATGGTCAGGGCCTAAATCAATATCAAAGGGCGCACGAGGCCGGGGCTTTTCCACCTGTACGGGGGCAGGCTCGGGCTGAGGCGGGGTCTGCGCTTCCGGTGCGGGCGCAGGGGCAGGCTCCGCCTGTTCGCCGCCCTGCATCACCTGATGGCCCCAGTGGAAGACGCCAGCCAGCCAGCCGGGAGGCTGGATATGGAAGGCGGGCGCGGCAGGCTCTTCGCCGCCGCAGCAGTCCTCGCCCACTTCGTCTTCCGGCAGGTCGTCGTCATAGGCCTCGTATTCCTCCGCCTCGGCCTCCTCGGCGGCACGTTCTGCCAGACGCTCGGCCCGGCGGGCGGCATTCTGCTCGTGGACGGCAAGGCCCTTTTCGTGGACGCTGCCGCCCACGTTGCAGAGCCACTGCCAGCACTCGGCGGGCGTAACGTCGAAAATGTACAGGCTGGCGCAGGCCGCCAGCGCCGCCATGACCAGATTGGCGGCGGGTCTGCCGCAGAGCAGCAGGAGCGTCCCGCCCAGCACAGCGCCCAGCGCACCGCCCGAGAGCCATGCGCTCATACCATTCTGATAACAGGCGGCAGTCATCTGCGCGGCGGTCTGGTCGGTGGGGATGTCAGAAAAGACGATGACCGTGCCGCTGGCGAAGATAAGCCCCAGCGCAAGCTTGGCGATGTGGGGCAGCAGGTCTTCGCCCCGGGTGTAGAGGATGGCCAGATAGCACAGCGCTGCGCCCAGCACAAAACTTCCGCAGCCGAACACGCCGAACAGGACATCGTGCATCGTGCGCCAGGCCGAGCTGCCCGGCACGAAAGCCAGCGCCATGAGCACCAGCCCCGCAAACAGGGTGATGAGCCCCGCGGGCATCCGGTCCTGTGTCCGGTTCTTGCGGCGCGAGGCTGTGCTGCGCCCGGAGGTCTTGTGTTTTCTCTTTGCCATGTTTCCTAAAACCCGTTCCTTATTTTATATCATGAAGCAGGGCGCGCGCAGGGCGGCTCTGTCGGTGACGATGGAAGAATTTCGATACTACTCGATTCTTTCATTGTACCACGGGAAAAGTCAAATGGCAATTTATTTCCCCTCGATTTCTCGGTAGAGCCATGCCAGCGCATCCGACAGCCCGCCCAGCTCGTCGATAAGCTTTTCTCGCACGGCTTTTCGGCCATCCAGCACGGTGCCGACGTCCATGACCAGCTCGCCCGTGCGCATCATCAGCTCAGTATAACGCTTCTCCGAGATGCCGCTGTGGGACGCCACGAAGCCGGTGATGCGCTCCTGCATCTGCTCGAACCAGCGCATGGTCTGGGGTACGCCCAGGATCATGCCGGAATGGCGGACGGGGTGGACCGTCATGGTGGCAGTAGGCACGATGAAGCTCCGCTGGGCGCTGACGGCCAGCGGGATGCCGATGGAGTGGCCGCCGCCCAGCACCACCGCCGCACTGGGCTTGGAGATGCTGGCGATGAGCTCCGCCAGCGCAAGCCCCGCCTCCACATCCCCGCCCACGGTGTTGAGCAGGACCAGCAGGCCCTCGATGGCGGGGTCCTCCTGCACGGCCACCAGCTGGGGGATGACGTGCTCATATTTTGTGGTCTTCTGGCCCTGAGGCGCTTCCACATGGCCCTCCACCTGCCCGATGACCGTCAGGCAGTGGATGGCGTGAGCTCCCCGGGTGCGGTAAACGCTGCCCATATCCTCGATCTGCTCTTTTTCCAGCCGCTGCTGCTCCACGGGGACGTTCTTCTCTTCCTGTGACATTCTGCGCATCCTCCTTTTTGCTTCATTTCAGCTTGTCCGGCATTCCTGCCGGTTATACTTCGGTAAAGATTTCTTTTCTTTCTCAAAAAAATGTGCCAAATGGTTTGACATTCTCTCTTCGCGCTGTATACTTTATACTAGAGATAAGATTGTCAAATATGTATCATTATTGTACAAGAAAGTACAAATCTTTTGCCGGAGCACCCTGCCGCTGCGCACCTCCCCCCGGCAATGCTGCGGATAAAAAGAAAGGAGATCCCCCTATGAACACTCCCGGCAAAGCTTCTCTGCCCGTCATCAAGCGCCTGCCCAAATACTATCGCTACCTGCGCACCCTGAAGAACGACGGCATCACCAGCATCTCGTCCCGTGAGCTGGCCGCCCAGATGGGTACCACTGCCTCTCAGGTTCGGCAGGACTTCAACTGCATCGGCGACGTGAATGGCCGTCAGGGCATCGGCTACTCGGTGGAGAACCTGCTGAACATCCTTGAGCAGCTGCTCTTTGGCAACGGCGACCTCCTGCCCACCATCCTCATCGGCTGCGGCCGTCTGGGCAAGGCTGTGAGCCGCTTCATCACCACCGACACCAACGGCTACAAGCTCATCGCCGCCTTCGACAACGCCCCCGACGAGGTGGGCAAAGAGATCAACGGCATCCAGATCTTACACAGCGACGAGCTGGAAGCTTTCTGCGCCGAGCACCACCCCGAGGTGGCTGTGCTCTGTCTGCCCCGCAGCGGCGCAGAGGAGATCAGCGGCCGCTTGGTGGCTCTGGGCATTCAGGGCTTCTGGAACTTCTCCCACTACGATCTGTCTGTCCCCTACCCCGACGTGGTGGTGGAGAACGTCCACCTCGGCGACAGCCTGATGAGCCTGGGCTACCGGCTGCGCAATCAGGACTGAGCAGATACTATCGATAATACAGGCCCTCTCCGTCAGGCTTTGGCTGAGAGGGTCCTTTCATGAGGAGACTTTTTCGATATGGCAAAGCTTTATTTCCGTTACGGCGCAATGAACAGCGGCAAGAGCACCGCGCTGATGCAGGTGGCCCACAACTACGAGGAGCAGGGGATGCGGGTGCTCATCCTCAAGCCGAAGGTGGACACCAAGGGCAGCGGCGACCTCGTGAGCCGTCTGGGCGTCCGCCGCCCTGCCGATCTGCTGGTGCCGCCGGACATGGACCTGGTGGAGGCCGTCCGGGCCGCCAGCAGCGAGGGCCGGCCTCTGGCCTGTGTGCTCTGTGACGAGAGCCAGTTCCTCACCGCCGAGCAGGCCGAGCAGCTGTTCATGGTGACGGTAGAGCTGAACATCCCCGTCATCTGCTACGGCCTGCGCTCCGACTTCTCCCTCAAGGGCTTCCCCGGCTCCACCCGGCTTCTGGAGCTGGCCCACACCATCGAGGAGATGAAGACCATCTGCACCTGCGGCCGCAAGGCCACCTGCAACTGCCGCAAGGTCAACGGCCGCTTCGTCTTTGAGGGCGAACAGGTAGCCATCGACCTTGAGAACGACGTCCAGTACGTCAGCATGTGTCCCCAGTGCTATTTCCGGGAGCGCAGCGCCTTCTACGCCGCCCGCCGGTGACTCTTTTTCCTGATCTTATGCCGTCCGCACGCCGGACGGCATTTTTTGTATCTTTTCTGCATCCGTGATATATCAGTCGCGCCCCAATTCGCGCGTTTTTTGCGCTATTGATATATCAGCTCGGGGCCGGAACTTTCTGTTATCGTCGCTTTTAATGTATACAACGCTCTTTCAACAAATTCTGCCATGGCTACAAAATTCTTGCAATTCAGGCCAATCTTCTCCTGTTGCATCCCAGTTTTCTATGCAAATCGTTGAAGTATACAAGTTGCACAGTTTTTCGGTCCAAGTTTATTCATTATGGCAATGACGTCAAAACCGGGCAAAAAATAAGCGCAATATTTGTACGTTTTCTGCTGCTATCACTACAATTTGCATCTTTCTTTTTTTTCTTGCCTTTGGTATCATATTTGTATACAACGGATGCTTTGCAGAGGCATCCGTGCAAGAAGATGTTTTCTACATAGGAGGAGAACGAAAATGAGCAAGGCAATTTCTCGTCGTGACTTTCTGAAGGTCTCTGGCGCTGTGGGTGCTGCCGGCCTGCTGGCCGCCTGCGGCGGCTCCAGCAACGCTGGTTCTACCGCCACTTCCACCGCTGCTTCTTCCGCAGCAGCTTCTGTGGCCGGCCTGTCTTCTGACCCCGTCACCCTGACCATGAGCTGGTGGGGCGGCGAGTCTCGTCACAACGCTTACCAGGAGGCCATCAAGGCTTTCTCTGCTGAGCACAGCACCATCACCGTCAACCCCACCTTCGCTGCATGGTCCGGCTGGGAGGACACCATGTCCACCAAGTTCGCAGGCGGCGTCGCTGAGGATGTCTGCCAGATCAACTGGAACTGGCTGTACAACTACTCCAAGAACGGCCAGACCTTCATCGACCTGAACAGCGTCTCCGAGTACCTCGACCTGACTCAGTGGGACGAGGCCAAGCTGGCTGCCTGCAACGTGGCCAACGCCCAGCAGTGCGTGCCTGTCTCCATGACCGGCCGTATCTTCTACTGGAACAAGACCACCTTCGACAAGGCCGGCATCTCCTTCCCCACCACTCTGGACGAGCTGATGGCTGCCGGCAAGACCTTCCAGGAGAAGCTGGGCGATGACTACTATCCCCTGCACCTGGGCGCATACGACCGTATGATCCTGATGGTCTTCTACCTCGAGTCCAAGTACGGCAAGGACTGGGCAGACCCCACCACCTCTACCCTGAACTACGATGCCGACCAGATCGCCGAGGGCATCGACTTCATCAAGAGCCTGGTCGAGGGCCACGTCATCATGAGCCTGCCCACCTACTACGGCTCCAACGGCGACAACGCCGCTCACCAGTCCACCGAGTGGATCACCGGCAAGCTGGCCGGCTGCTTCGAGTGGGACTCCTCCGCTACCAAGTACGCTGACGCTCTGGACGAGGAGAACAAGGCTGGCTTCACCGTCGGCGAGGAGATCAAGTTCGGCGATTACAACGGCGGCTTCTCCAAGGTCTCCATGGGTCTGGCCATCACCAAGACCTGCGAGCATCCCGCAGAGGCAGCTACCCTCATCAACTTCCTGCTGAACGAGGAGAAGGGCGCTTCCATCATGGGTTCTGAGTGCGGCATCCCCGCCTCCAAGGCTGGTCTGGCTGCTGCTCAGAGCGCCGGCGCTGTCAAGGAGCTGGTGGCTGAGGCAAACGGCAAGGTCATGGCCTTCGTTTCCAACCAGCTGGACCCCCTGTTCGAGTCCAACGACCTGAAGGCTACCGGCACCGGCATCTATCAGGAAGTGTTCGACACTCTGGATTACGACAATGCTTCCGGCGCTGACCTGGTCGATACCCTGCTGGACGGCATGGAGTCTGTCGGCTACACCGTCTAATTTCCGCCTCACGGACTTTTTGCGGCCTGCACACGCGCGGTGTTGACACGGGCCGCCCCGCATAAAGGAGTCTTGCAAGGGGCATCCCTTCCACCTACGGACGGATGCCCCTTTTTTGCAAGACGGTGATGACATTTTTTTGACAAAAATGTGTCCAAACGATTATGCGGCGTACGAGATATATCCTTATAAAAGGAGGATCCCCGGATGAAAGAAAGCAAAGCGCCCTCTCTCGGGCGTACCCCGGCCCAGAAGTTTTTTGACAAATGGCAGGGCCTGTTCTACCTGATCCCCTGGATCATCGGCTTCGTCGTCTTCAAGGCCATTCCGTTCGGCCAGTCTCTGTACTACAGCTTTACGGATATGGACTTCTTCAACGGCATCCATCAGTATGGCATCATGAACTATGTGGACGCCTTTACCACTCCCAAGATCACCAAGGCGCTCATTACCACCTTCAAGTACAGCTTCATCACTGTGCCTCTGAAGCTGGTCTTCGCACTGTTCATCGCCTACATCCTGAACTTCAAGATCGCCTGCGTGAACGTGTTCCGCACCGTCTACTACATCCCCTCCATCCTCGGCGGCTCTGTTGCGATCGCCGTGCTGTGGAAGGCCGTGTTCCGTGATGACGGTCTGGTCAACACCCTCATCCGCATGCTGACCTTCGGCCACTTCCAGGGTCCTTCCTGGCTGAGCGACCCCGGCTACGCACTGTGGATCATCTGCTTCCTGCGTATCTGGCAGTTCGGCTCCGCCATGGTGCTGTTCCTCGCCGCTCTGAAGGGCGTGCCGGCCGACCTGTACGAGGCCGCCACCATCGACGGCGCAGGCAAGTGGAAGCAGTTCTTCTCCATCACCGTCCCGATGATCACCCCCATCATCTTCTACAACCTGGTCACTCAGATCTGCCAGGCTTTCCAGGAGTTCAATGGCCCGTTCATCATCACCAACGGCGGTCCCCGCGGTTCCACCACCCTCATCTCCATTCTGGTCTACAACTACGCATTCAAGTCCAACCAGATGGGCATGGCTTCCGCACTGGCATGGATCATGTTCGTCATCGTCTGCATCCTGACGATCATCGCCTTCACCAGCCAGAAGAAGTGGGTCTACTACTCGGATGAAAGGTAAGGTGTGACAGTATGGGAATGAAAGCTTCTAACGCCATCGCGACGTTTTTCAAGTACTTCGTCCTGATCCTGGTGGGCCTCATCATGATCTATCCCCTGCTGTGGATGATCAGCGCCACCTTTAAGGACAACAGCGAGATCTTTGCAGGCATCGGCCTGTGGATCAAGAACCCCACTCTGGAGGGCTACAAGAACGCGTTGAACAACTTCGGCGGTTCCATCAACATCCTGCAGGCCATGCTGAACACTTACAGCTACGTCCTGCCCAAAGTCATCTGCACCGTGGTCTCCTCCTGCATTGCAGCTTACGGCTTTGGCCGCTTCGACTTCCCGGGCCGGAAGATCCTGTTCAGCATCATGCTGGCCACCCTGTTCCTGCCTCAGGTCGTCCTGAACGTGCCTCAGTTCCTGCTGTACACCAAGTTCGGCTGGGTCAACAGCCCGTTCTATCTGGCCATCTGGGTTCACTGCGCGTTCGCAACTGAGACCTACTTCGTCTACCAGCTGGTGCAGTTCATGCGCAACGTCCCCCGCGACCTGGACGAGGCTGCCGCCATCGACGGCTGCTCCTCCTTCCAGACCCTGTACAAGGTCATCGTCCCGATGCTGATGCCCGCTCTGGTGTCCTGCGCACTGTTCCAGTTCATGTGGAGCTGCAACGACTTCATGGGTCCCCTGCTTTACGTCCAGACCCCTGCAAAGTACCCCATGTCCCTGTTCGTCAAGCTGTCCATGGACGGTGATACGGGCTTTGCCTGGAACCGCATTCTGGCCCTGTCCCTGATCTCTATCCTGCCGCAGCTCATCGTGTTCTTCTGCGCACAGGATCAGTTCGTCGAAGGTATCTCCGCCGGTGCTGTCAAGGGCTAAGCTGAAGCCCCCGCCGCTCGGATCATCCCGACAAACATGAATGCCCCCTGTGCCTCTTCCCGTAGAGAGGACGCAGGGGGCATTTCCAATGTCAAAGGCTCTCCCCTTGGGAGAGCTGGCGCGTGAGCGCCTGAGAGGGCAAGGACGCCGACAGAGATGTACGGACGTTGCGATAATATTGCTCTGACAAAGAGGTTGCTTATCGCTGCGCAGCGGCTTTGTCGAAGCTGGCTTGCCCTCTCCGTCACCTTCGGTGACACCTCTCCCAAAGGGAGAGGCTTTTGTGGCACTCTATTTTCTGCTCTTCCGGTATTGCAGCGGCCCGACGCCCATCGTCTCCCGGAAGACGCGGCGGAAGTGGGCCGCAGAGGCGAAACCGGTCTGCTCGGCCACGCTGCCGATGCTCAGCTCTGTCGTTTCCAGAAGCTTCTGTGCCGCCTCGATGCGGCGGGCGTTGATGTAGTCCACAATGGACTGCCCCGTCACCCGCCGGAACAGCCGGCTCAGATAGTAGGGCGAGATGTAGAACCGCGCTGCCACCTCGGTGAGGGAAAGCTTCTGCTGGTAGTTTGCCGCAAGGTAAGCGCAGATCTGCTCCACCGTCTCGTTGCGGGGGCGGGCGTCGGCGGCGCTCTGCGCCCGGTGCTCCTGCTCCACATAGTGGAGGGTCAGTGCCAGATACAGCCCGCCGGGATACTCCGGCTCGCCCATAGCGCCCCGCATCATCTCCAGCAGCGTCCGCAGACGGCTGGCCCACTGGATGCTGCCGTAAAGGGCCATCTGGCTGCCCGGTGCAAAAAGGCGGAGGAAATCTTCGCCGGTGGCGTTCTTCATCTCGTGGAGCACTGCCAGCGGGAACCCGCACCCCAGCATTTCCGGCTGGGTGTGGCCTGCCTGCGATACCGCCCACGCCCCCGGCCCCAGCAGCAGTGCGCAGCCGGGGCTGACCAGGAGCGACGTATCCCCGCACTGGACCGTGCAGCTGCCGCCCGAAAACAGAACGATATGGCACATCTCGGCAGGCAGCTCGAGCCGCCCGCCGGACAGCTTGAGCGCTCCCGCCGTGATCTTCGCGTTGAGTTTTTCCCGTTCGGCGCGCATCCGCCCTTCCCCCTTCTTGCCATGCCTGCCCCGCCGGGGCAGTGCTCTGATATTCTTATCTCCAGTGTACCATGCCCGCCCTCTGCGGGCAAGCCGCAAATCTACGCAAATAACTCAGGAGGCTGTAAAAATGAATCTGTCTCTCATCCGTTCCATGACCCGCAGCGCCGTCTTCGAGCTGGAAAACGGCAAGTGCTTCCGCCCGGAGCACCCCTTTGCCGTGGCTCTGAACGGCAAGACCATTTACGAAAGCTGCAACACCAACGTGTTCTCCCTCTTCTCCCTGACTCCGTCCACCGCCTACACCGTGGAGGTAGACACCGAGGGTGAGCACCTGAAGCTGGATTTCACCACCGAGGCCGAGAGCTTCTTTGTGGACGCATCCCGCTACGGCCTCGTCGCCGACGGCGAGACCGACAATACCGGCAGGCTGCAGGCTGCTCTTTCCACCTGCCCCAAGGGCGGCACGGTATATGTCCCCGCTGGCCGCTACCGCACCGCCAGCCTCTTCATGAAGAGCTGCACCACCCTCTACCTCGAGAAGGGCGCTGTGCTGCTGGGCGACAACGACCGCACCCACTACCCCATCCTGCCCGGCGTCATCCCCAGCGAGAACGAAGTGGACGAATACTACCTCACCGGCTGGGAGGGCAACCCGCTGAACAGCTTTGCGGGCCTGCTGAACATCACCCAGGTGCATGACGTCGTCGTCACCGGCGAAGGCACACTGGACTGCGACGCCCAGAACGGCGACTGGTGGATCGACCCCAAGGTCAAGCGCATCGCATGGCGTCCCCGCGCCGTGGCGATGGTGGACAGCGAGAATGTCTGCCTCCACGGCATCACCGTGCAGAACAGCTACTCCTGGACCATCCACCCCATCTTCGTCAAACACCTCGACCTGCTGAACTTCAACATCAACAACCCCTACAACGCCCCCAATACCGACGGCATCGACCCCGAGAGCTGCGAGTACACCCGCATCATCGGCGTGAACATCCACGTCGGCGACGACTGCATCGCCATGAAGGCCAGCAAGGTCTTCCTCGGCATGAAGCTCAAGAAGAGCTGCGAGCACACCGTCATCCGCAACTGCCTGCTGGACAAGGGCCACGGCGGCATCGTCATCGGCAGCGAGATGAGCGGCGGCGTCAAGGACATGGTGGTCACCCAGTGCCTCATGGACCACACCGACCGCGGCCTCCGCGTCAAGACCCGCCGCGGCCGCGGCAACACCGCCGTCATCGACGGTCTGGTGTTCCGCAATGTGGAGATGCGGGGCGTCAAGGCTCCCTTCGTCATCAATATGTTCTACTTCTGCGACCCGGACGGCCACAGTCCCTATGTCCAGTGCCGCGAGGCTCTGCCCGTGGACGAATACACCCCGAAGCTCGGCACCCTGACCATGGAAGACATCGTGGCCACCGACGCACAGTTTGCGGGCTGCTACTTCGACGGCCTGCCCGAGCAGCCCATCGAGGGCATCTCCATGAAGAACGTCACCATCACCTTCGACCCCGACGCCAAGGAGGGTCAGGCTGCCATGGCCGACAACCGCCCGCTGGTCAAGAAGCTGGCCATCTACGCCGAAAACGTCAAGAACATCGAGCTGCACAACGTCAGGATCGAGGGCTACGAGGGCGAGCGCCTGCGCTTTGCCAACGTCGGCCATTTTGAGGAGGACTAAGCCATGACTCATGAAGAGATTTTGTCCATGCTGGGCGATTATGTGGACTACCTTATCGCCAATTCCAGCGCCGAGGCACCCATGTGGAACATCGAGAAGGTCCGCAGCGGCAAGCCCAACAAGTGGAACTACATCGACGGCTGCATGATCACCGCCTGCCTGAGCCTGTACAAGACCACCGGCGACGAGAAGTACCTGAAATTTTCCAGAGATTTCATCGACTGGTTCGTGCAGGAAGACGGCTCCATCAAGACCTACGACCCGAAGGAGTACAACCTCGACAACGTGAATCAGGGCAAAAACCTGTTCATCCTCTACGACATCTTCGGCGACGAGAAGTATCGCAAGGCCATCGACACCATCCGCAGCCAGCTGCTCACCCAGCCCCGCACCAGGGAGGGCAACTTCTGGCACAAGGACATTTATCCGTGGCAGGTCTGGCTGGACGGCACCTACATGGCCCAGCCCTTCTATATGGAGTACGAGACCCGTTACAACAAGATGCAGGGCTGCATCGACAGCTACAAGCAGTTCATGAACATCAAAAAGCACATGCGGGATGAGAAGACCGGCCTGTACTACCACGGCTACGACGAGAGCCGCCAGATGTACTGGGCCGACCCCGTCACCGGCTGCAGCCCCAACTTCTGGCTGCGGGCCATGGGCTGGTTCATGGTGGCGATGGTGGACGTGCTGGAGCGGATGGACGAGCAGCTGTACAACGAGTACCGCGGCATCATGGCAATGCTCAAGCAGACCATTGAGGATGTGCACAAATTCCAGGACGAGGAGACCGGCATGTTCTGGCAGGTGATGGACCACCCCGGCGTCGAGGGCAACTACCTCGAGACCAGCGGCACGGCCCTCTTCGCCTACGCTGTGCTCAAGGGCGTGCGTCTCGGCTACCTGCCCAAGCGGATGGCCGCATGGGCTGAGAAAGCCTTCTACGGCACCTGTGACAAGTATCTGAGCAAGAACCCGGACGGCAGCCTGCAGCTGGACGGCATCTGCCTCGTGGCCGGCCTCGGCGGCAAGGACCACCGCGACGGCTCGCTGGCTTACTATTTCAGTGAGCCGGTGGTCTGCAACGACGCAAAGGGCGTCGGCCCGCTGGTGCTGGCCTATACCGAGATGATCGCACGGAAGTGACCTCTCCCCTATAGCAGAAGACCTCCGCAGCCTTTCAGGGCTGCGGAGGTCTTTTTTACATTGGAATTTATTGTTTCTGTTCAGGGCCAAAGAAATGCAGGACCCTCAGCGGAGCCTCCGCATCCAGTGTAAATCTTCCCGTTCCAGCGGGGACAAAGAGCTGGTCGGTCTTTTTCAGAGGCAGGCTGCGGCCGTTTGCGCTCAGGGTCCCTGCGCCTTCCAGCACATAGATGCCGCTGCCGCGGGGCGGGCAGTCCACCGTCAGGGTGTCGGAGACGTTTACTTCGTCCAGACGGAAGAGCGGCGTATTGCGATAGCCCACCAGCGTCGTGATGCTTCCGCCCGCCGTTTTCAGCACCGTTTCCGGTTCGATGAACCAGCGGTCGTGGATCTCCTCGCGGCTGTGCGGCTCATAGTGGAAGCATTCGAACATCTTTTCAAAGCCAAGCCCCTGATGGCACATACTGTCGGCCACGGCAAAGCCGCTGGGCGTCGTGCGCTCCACCCGGATCGTATAATCCGTCGGCTCCTGGATCTCCACGAGGAAGCAGCCTGCGCCGATGGCGTGGGGCATACCGCCCTCGATCAGGATGGTGTCGCCCGGATGTACCGGGTATTTCTGCATCCCGGCCAGCATCCCGGGAATATCCTGCGCGTGGAACAGCGCTTCCCACCGCGCGCGGGTCATGTCCGGCTGGAAGCCGTAGTAGATGCAGGGCTCTTCGCCGTTCACGGGGTGGCCACTGAGGATGTGCCAGCACTCGGTCTTGCCGTACTGGCTCTGGAACAGCCGCAGGGCCGTCGGCTTGTCGGGATGCACCTGCAGAGTCAGGCGCTCGGCGCTGTCGATGAGCTTGGTCAGCACGCCGAGGGTGGGCTGCGCTGCGCCTTTGCCGAGATAGCCCTCCGTATCGCTTTCCAGCACCGATTTCAGGGTAACGTCGGTGCCGCGCAGGTGGCTCATGCCCTCTTCGGGGAATTGCTCCCGTCCGGCGTTGCGGGCGGCGACGGTGGAAAGTATCCACTCTTCGGGGAAATGCCCGTCCTCGCCGTTGGAGTCACCGTGCAGGGCGTCCAGCATCCGGCCTCCCAGATAGGTGCGCCACGCCCGGGGGTTGTCCAGCAGGAACGGGAAATCTGTTGTCAGTTTCATAAAAACCTCCATAAAAGGCACAGAGCCTGCCTTTCCAAGGCAGGAAAGACAGACTCCGCTTTATAGATAGAAGAATCGGAGAGATGTGGAACGCTTGATTTAAGCGCCGTACACGAGGTTCGGCAGGAAGAGCACCGCCTGCGGGAAGAATATCATGAACAGGATGACACCCACGACCGCGAGGTAGAAGGGCCAGCCTTTCTTGAAGGTCTCCTCAATGGGACACTCCATGATGTCAGACACGGCATACAGCGCGGTGCCGACAGGGGGAGTCATGACGCCGAAGGTGACGGTGGTCATCATGATCATGCCGAACACGACTTCGTTGACGCCGATGCTGCGCATGACGGGCAGCAGGATGGGGGTCAGGATCAGGGCGATAACGGTGGTCTCCATGAACATACCGCAGATCAGCAGGAAGACGACGACCAGCAGCAGCAGGATCGCGCTGTTGCTGGTGATGCCCAGCAGAGCGTTTGCAATGGTGACAGTGATGTTATCGTACACGATGCCGTAGCCGAACACGCCGGAGAAGGCCAGAATGATGGTGATGACGGTGATGTCCTTCACGCTGTCGCGCAGGGTCTGCAGCAGGCTCTCCCAGGTCAGCTCGTGGTAGAACACGGTGCCGACCAGCAGGGCGTATGCGCAGGCAAAGGAGCCGGACTCGGTGGGGCTCATGATGCCGAAGCGGATCAGGACGATCAGTAGGACAGGGAACAGAATGGCCCAGATACTATCCAGCAGAGCCTTCAGGATCTCAGACAGCGGAGCCGGATGGTCATGCTCGGGCTTGTAGCCGAAGCGGCGGGCGCTCCAGGTGACGGCCAGCATCAGCAGCACGCACATCAGGATGCCGGGGACCCAGCCAGCCATGAACAGACGGCCAATGGACACCTCGCCGACGGTGCCGTAGATGATCAGGCCCATGCTCGGCGGAATGGTGGCGACGATCAGGCCGGACAGGCCGTTGATGGCGGCAGACCAGCCGCGGTCGTAGCCCAGACGGGTCATCTCAGGTCCGAGGATGCGGCACTCCATCGAAGCATCTGCAACCGCAGAACCGGAGACGCCGCCCATCAGGGTGGACATCAGGCAGGAGACCTGACCGATGTTGCCGTACATATGGCCGGTGCAGGCGTTGGCAAAGCGCATCAGGCGCTTGGTGATGCCGCAGCTGTTCATCAGGTTGCCGGCCAGAATGAACAGGGGGATGGCCAGCATGGTAAAGCTCTGAGAAGTGGAAATGGATTTCTGCACCAGAACGGTCATGGGCAGGTCGCGGAGCATAAAGAACGAGAAGCCCGACAGACCGATGGAGAATGCCACGGGCATACCCAGCAGCAGAAACACAAAGAAGATACCGATTGCAATAAACATTAGCCGACGTCCCTCCCTGCTTCGTGTTTGACTTCCTGACCAGCAGGCGTCTTGACGCGCTCAATGATGTTCCGGATGGTGGAGATGAGCATAAAGAAGGAGCCGACAGGCACAGCCATCGTGACCCAGCTGTAGCTGATGTGCAGAGTAGTGATCTGACGCGCCCAGCCGGAAGTGGTCATGCCGTAGCCGTAGTAGATCAGCACGCAGAGGAACGCTGCGATGATGACCTTGAACAGGATGTCCAGAACCTTCTGCACACCGGCGGGGAACTTCTTGACGAACAGATCAACGCCGATCAGGCCGGAGCCGCGCATTGCGACGTCGCTGCCGAGGAAGATCAGCCATGCGAAGGCGATCAGTGCAACGTCCTGTGCCCAGTTCAGCGGATGGCCAATGGTACGCATCAGCGCCGAAACAAAGACGAGGACCGCAATGCCTGCAACCAGGATCAGAGCGATCAGCTCTTCCAGCTTACAGACTTTTTCGTAAAATTTCTTCATAGAAAGTCGTCCTTATTCACAATACCTCCTGCACAGCGAGCTGCCATGCAGGAGGACATTTACGTTATGGTCGATTCAGCTTTTTAAGGGATCAGGCCTCGACGCCGGCTTCCTTGTACAGCTGCTCGCGCAGCTCGGTCCAGCCCAGCTTCTCGTATGCGGGCTTGACCGCCTCACGGAAGATGTCCTTATCGACCTCGACGATGGTCATGCCGTTGTCGGTCAGGGTCTTCTCCATGTCAGCCTGAGCAGCAATGATGTCCTGAGCATTGTTGTATGCGCAGTCGTGGAAGTCCTTCTTCATGACTTCCTGATACTCAGCGGGCAGCTTGTCGAACCATGCCTGACCGCAGATGACCATGTTGAACAGGTTGATGTGCTCGGTCTTGCTGACGTACTCGCAGACCTCGTAGAGCTTGCTGGAAACAGCAGAGGTGAGCTGGACTTCGCATCCGTCGATGGACTTGGTCTGGATGCCGTTGTAGATCTCAGACCATGCGATGTTGTACGGGGTAGCGCCCATAGCGGAGATGGACTCAACGTACGGGTCAGCACCGGGGGTGCGGATGACAGCGCCCTTCAGATCGGCGGGGGTCTTGTAAGGCTTGTGGCCCATGAAGGAACGAGCACCGTCGTAGTAGTTGTAGCACAGGCCGCAGACGCCGTTGTTGGCCAGGTCAGCGTCCCAGCCCTTGAAGGTGTCGGTAGCCATCAGCTTCATGCCGTCCTCGTAGTTGTCCACGATGTAGGCCATGTTCATGATGCCGATGTCGTTGACGTAGCTGGACAGACGGCCTGCGTCGGTCAGGACGGCAATGCCCATGCCCTGCAGAGCCTGGTCGATCATGTCTTCCTCACCGCCCAGCTGGCTGGAAGGATAGATGGTGACCTTCACATGGCCGTCGGTGTCAGCAGCGACCTTGTCGGCAGCAGCCTGCAGGCCCTGATAGATCATGGAAGTATCGGTCTGGGTGGTGGAGAGCTTCAGCTCAAAGACCTCACCGGATGCAGCAGAACCGGCAGTGGAGCCGGAAGCAGCGGTGCCGGCGGTAGAAGCGGAAGAACCGCCGCAGGCGGTCAGGGCAGCAGTTGCAGCCATAGCGCCGCAGACAGCGAGAAACGAACGACGAGAGATCTTCTTCATGTGATTTTTCCTCCTGATTTTTCCAAACAGATCTTGCTCTTCTCGGATGAGCCTCGCGCAGGCCCATCTGATTTTCATGGCTTTATCATACCATGTTCATGTCCTGTTCACAGCTGTAGAATGTCACAACCGGAATGTGACATTCTGCCAAACGAAGCATGACAAATGTCACTTCTTTCGTCAAATAGTCGAATAAAAGCCCATTTTGTGCAGCAGTTTGCACAAAAACAGGCTTTCTGCGTGGATTTTTTGTCAGCTTGTCAATGTGACGTCGAGCTGCTGCTGAATTTGCAGCAGCTGCAATTCAAAGTTCTTGTCTGCCGACATGGCCTCGGTGATCAGGCGGTCGGCGCTCTTCATCGCCCGATGATACCGCTCAAAGCCGGGTGTGGCAAGCGTATCCTCCATGATGACAGGCAGAGTAGACATTCCGCGGGAGGCGGTGTCCTGCGAGTCCAGCTGAAGCAGCCGCTCCACCTGTGCGGACTCCGTCACGCTGCGCAGGGCAGACACGCCGCTCAGCTCCGTATAGACCATCGTCTGCATCTCCTCCGTGCAGGCAATGGTCTTCAGCAGCTCCCACGCCAGCCGGGAATGCTTTGTGCGCTGGCTGATGCCCAGCATGAGGGTGCTCAGCCGGGAGTAGTTGCCGCTGCCGCCGCTTGTGCCGCTGGGCATGGCGATGCAGTCCCACTCAAAGTTCGACGAGCGCTTGATGCGCCACGGATACGGCTCATAGCTGCGGTACTCGGAAAAGAGCATCGGGCGGAACGCCACTCTGCCCTCGTCAAAGGTCTTGTCGCTCAGATCCGTTCCGGCGTTGAGCTGGTAGATCTTCCACGCAAACTGTACGGCAGACTCCTGTGCGCTCTGGTTCAGCAGGCAGTGCTGGCCGTCCTCGCTGAACAGCGAACAGCCGTTGGCCACCAGCGCCTCTTCCCAGCCGTAATCGTAGACGCCGAACTGGTCGATGATGCCGTCCCCGTCCGTGTCTCTCGTCAGCTGCTCACACAGGCTGTAAAACTCATCCCACGTCCAATCGTTATCCGGGATGCGGATGTGCTCTTTTTGGAGCAGTGTCTTATTGATGAACATCATCTGCGGCACGCATTCCAGCGGCAGCGCATACTGTTTGCCCTTGTCGGCACCGGCCTGCAATGCCGCCGGGTAAAAATCGCTCGTTTCCACTTCCCTGTCTCGCTTGATGAAGCCATCCAGCGCACGCAATGCGCCCGCACTGCTGAACTGCACAAAATCTTCCGGCAGGATGACCATCACATCCGGCTCCTGCCCCAGCAGGTACTGGCCGCTGAGCCATTCGGTGTAGTCTTCGACCCGGATGCCGCTGGTGTACTCGACTTTCACGTTGGGGTGCTCTGCCTCAAACTTTTCAATGGCGGCGTCAATAAAGGTATAGTAGTTCTCGCCCGGGACATTCCAATAGCTGTCACACGGGAAGCCGATGTGCAGCACCACCGGACGGCTGGCAGCCGCCAGAATGATGACCGCCGCCAGCAGAAAGGGCAGCGCGGCTTTCCAGTACCGGCTCATACGTCTGCCTCCGGCTGGCTGTTCTGGTTCTGCACCGCCCAGATGGCCAGCTGGGTGCGGTCACGGAGTTCCAGCTTGCGCAGGATGCTGCTGATGTAGTTGCGCACCGTGCCTTCGGAGAGATAGAGTCTGCCCGCGATCTCCTTGTTGGAGAGGCCGCAGCCCACCTCGCGGATGACCTGCCACTCCATCTTGGTCAGCTCCAGCGCATTCTTTTTGTTCACGCGCACCTGCACGTCGCCCTGTGCCATGCGGGAGAACATCTGCAAGACCTTGGACGCCACATCCGGGGCGATGATGGAGCCGCCCCGCGCGGCCTCCCGCACGGCGTTGGTCAGGCCGTCCACCGAGACGCCCTTGAGCAGGTAGCCGGAAGCGCCGTACCGCAGAGCGTCAAACACATAATCGTCATCGTCAAAGGTGGTCAGGATGATGACCTTGATGCCCGGAAACTCCTGCTTGATGCGGCGGGTACACTCCACGCCGTCCATCTCGGGCATCCGAATGTCCAGCAGCACCACGTCGGGCTGCTTTTCCTCCACGAGTTCCAGCGCTTCACAGCCATTGGCGGCTGTACCCACCATCTCAATGTCTTCCTGCTTGCTCATCACAAAGCTGAGGCTCTGACGGATCAGTTCCTGGTCGTCGGCCAGAAGCACCTTTATCATACCGTTTCCTCCTGTTTCCTCTTTTCACTGCCCGGGGTCTTGCGCAGAGGGATCTCTGCCCGGATGCAGAACCCGTCGCTGTTCTCATACCAGAACGTGCCGCCCAGCATGAGCATCCGCTCCTGCATATGCTGCAGGCCAAAGCCCGGCGTCACGCTCTTGCAGCCGATGCCGTTGTCCTTCACCGACACTTCCAGCACGCCGTCCTCGATATGGCACCGCACCTGGACCCGGGTGGCGTGGCCGTGGCGGATGGCGTTGGTGATGCCCTCCTGCACGGTGCGGTAGACGCAGTCTTCCTCATCCTGCGAGAGCGTCAGCCCGGCCAGCGACTCTTCCAGCTGGATCTGCGTGCCGCTGCTCTGCGCCATGCTGGTACACATCTTGTTGAGCGCACCCGAGAGGTTTTCTTTTTCCAGCGAGTCCGGCCGCAGTGCCTTGACCGAGCGCCGGACATCGTTCATGCCGTTGCGGGCGGTGTCGGCTATCAGCTCCATCTGGTGCCGTGCCATCTCGGGCGAGTCGTCCATCATCTGGATGCAGGCGTCTGCGCCCGCCGTGATGCCCGTGAGCACATGGCCTAACGTGTCGTGGATCTCCCGCGCAAGGCGGTTGCGTTCCTGCACCTGTGCGGTGTGGGCGCTCTCCTCGGCGTAGATGCGCAGCTGCTCGTTGGCCTGCTGCAGCTGCTGGTTCAGGTTCAGGATCTCCTGTTTCTCGCTGGTCTGCTGGCTGATGAACAGCACCATGTACAGGATGAAGAGTATCATTTCCAGCGCCGACAGGCTCTCGATCACCAGCTGCAGGACGCTGCGGGTGTGCAGGCTGTAAAAAGCCAGGTATTGTTTCAGCGTCACGGCATGGAGAGCGCTGGTGGCGGCGTCCATGTTGCAGAAAAGGTACACCACGATCATGGCGCTCAGAAAGCGCTTCTGCCGGAGAGAGCGCGGGTCGTCCACCATATCCACGATCGCAAACAGAGCGATCTTGTCGCAGTTCTGCTGGAAGATCAGCGCCGAGGCACTGTACAGCACGCCCTCCAATAAATATAACTGCCAGCTGCTGCGGGAGAGAAAGCCGCTGTCCACCTCGTGGGAGCACTTGCTCAGGATGGTGCCCACCGCTGCCAGCATCACGCCCAGGGCAAGCACACCGGGGCGGTACGGCAGCCATTGCAGCTGCTGCAAAAACGAGTCTGCACGGCCAACTCTCACCGCGTAGAGCGGCGTGATGATCTGCACCGCAAAGATGAGCAGGATCAGAAATACCGTCAGCCACTCAATGGCATGGTAGAGCACCCGGAGGCCGATGGACAAATTTTCAGTTTTCATTGCCAGCCCTCCGTGCCGTAGCGCAGAATATCCTCCTGCGTGATTTGATTTACCGGCACCACGATGTTGGTCAGGTACGGCTTGCCCTCCAGGATCTCGTACACCACCTCTGCCGTCATCCGGCCGATGCGGAGGGGCGACTGTGCCGAAGTGGCCGTCATCAGCCCTTCGGAGATCAGGGCTTTCGCCTCCGGTGAGCCGTCCACGCTGTAGACCAAAGTGGACGAGAGCGCGCCCTTTTCTTCCAGCGCCGCCATTGCGCCCAGGGCCGCCTGCTCGTTGACGGCCATCACGACGTCAATGCGCGGGAACGTCTCCAACAGCTGCACCATCGCGCGCATGGCACGGTTCAGCTCACCGCCGCAGTCCCGCAGCTCCAGGATCCGGTAGTCGTTGCCGCTTTTGGTCAGGGTCTGGCAGAAGCCCGAAAGCCTGTCCCAGCTGGAGAACGAATCCGAGTTGGACAGCAGCACGATGCGGGCGTTCTTGGTCTGGCTGATGAGGTGACGGGCGTCCAGCAGACCGGCGCCGTAGTTGTTGGAGGTGATGGTGCAGGTGACAAGCTCCGGGTCGTCCACCTTGGAGTCGATGAGGATGACCGGCACACCCTTTTCCCTCGCCTTTTCCAGCGCAGGCGTCACGCCCACATAATCCACCGGGTTCACGATAAGCAGCTCAATGCCCTTATTGAGCATATCCTCGATCTCCTGATTCTGCCGCTCCTGGTCTTGTCCCGGGTCGCGCACCAGGAGCAGATCGCCGTTGCTCTTGATCTGCATCTGGATCTCATCGTTGATGGTCTCATAAAACGGGTCACTCAGGGTCGTATACGTCGCCCCGATCATCCTCGTATGAGTCGGCAGACGCACCGCGTCGATAAACCTTCCCTGCACCCAGATGCCCACTGACACCGCAACCACCAGCATCAGCAGCCCCGCCAATGTCCGCCGAAACAGCTCCATCTGCATCCCCTCCTTCCGGCTAATAAGTGGCTTTATTATAGCCCAGTTTCCCGCTGGCGACAAGGGCAAGTTTTTCGGTACACCGTCTCCCCTTCATCTTGACAACCACACGGCGGCAGGGTATGCTTTAACCATCCAACCACATCTGATTTTACAAGAGGGTCTATGAATATTTACGATATTGCACGGGAAGCCGGAGTCTCGATCGCCACCGTCTCCCGCGTGCTCAACCACAAAGATACCGTCCGTGCAGACACCCGCGCCAAGGTGGAAAAGGTGCTCAAACGCTGCAACTACGCTCCCAGTGCCATTGCGCAGGGCATGGTCAGCAAGAGCCTGCACACGGTGGCTGTGCTCACAGTGGACATCCGGGATTCCCATTATGCCCGCACAGCCTACACCATCGAGCGCGAGTTTGGCCGCAGAGGGTACGAGGTCATCCTCTGCAACACCGGCGGCGACCGGGCGGAGACGCTGCGCACCCTGCAGGCTGTGGCGCAGAAGCAGGTGGACGGCCTCATTCTGGTCGGCTCGATTTTCAACACCATCTGTCAGGGGGCAGAGATGGAGAACCTTCTGCGCAAAATGCCCGTCGTCCTCGCCAACGGCACGCTGGCCCTGCCGGACGCGTACTCCGTCATGGTCGATGACTGCCGGGGCGTCGAGATGGCCGTGGAGCATCTGGTGAAGACCGGACGCCGGAACCTCTACTATATCAAGGATAAGTCCACCGACAGCGCCGCCGCCAAGGCGAAGGGCTTCCTCTCCGGGATGGCCGCTGCCGGTCTGGACGCAGACGGGCATATTCTCGAAACCGGCGAGACGCTGGAGGACGGCATCCGCGCGGTGCAGCAGCTTTTGGCCGATGGCATCCGCCCGGACGGCATTCTCTGCGGTGAGGATCTGACCGCTGCCGGTGTACTGAAAGCCCTGCTCCGGGCGGGCATCCGCGTCCCCGAGGAGACCGCCGTGGTGGGCTATGATAATTCCACCTATGCCCGCCTGTGCGAGCCGGAATTGACTTCCGTGGACAACAAACCGGAGCAGGTGGCCTTACTCTGCGTCCAGCTGCTGCAGAGCCGCATCGAGCACGGCGAGGACTATTCTTCTGTCACCTTGCAGCCGGAACTCGTTCAGAGGCAGAGCAGTTGAAGTGTAAAATCTTAGGAGAGTGTGTGTTCTCCAAAATGCAAGCGGTTACACAAATTTTGCAAAAGCACTTGATTTTTGCTTTTGTTGTGCTATAATCGCGTCAAGAAAGCGCTTACATTATTCTTTTCAAACACTGCTCAGGAGGAGATATTCATGAAACGTGTCGCCTACGAAGAAATGGTCGCTCAGTTTGCCCGCGTGCTGGAAAAGCACGGCTTCACCCCGTCGGACGCCAAAGACGCCGCTGTGATTTTCGCCCAGAACAGCCTTTCCGGCGTGTACAGCCACGGTCTGAATCGCTTTCCGCGGGTGGTGAGCTACCTCGAAAAGGGCGAGATCGACCCGCTTGCCCGCGCCGAGTGCATCTCCCGCATGGGCAGTATGGAGCGCTGGGACGGCCACCGCGGCTTCGGCCCGCTGAACGCACAGCGCGCAATGGAACGTGCCTGCGCCCTCGCCAAAGAGAACGGCGTCGGCATCGTGGCATTGGGCAACAACAACCACTGGATGCGCGGCGGCACCTACGGCTGGCTGGCCGCCGAAAAAGGCTGCATCGGCATCTGCTGGTCGAACACCGCCCCCAATATGCCTGCTTGGGGCGCCAAAGACTGCCGCATCGGCAATAACCCGCTCATCCTCGCCGTCCCCCGCTCCGACGGTCAGCACGTCATGGTGGACTGCGCCTTGAGCCAGTTCAGCTACGGCAAGCTGGAAAGCACCCGTCTGGCCGGCAGGCAGCTGCCCGTACCCGGCGGCTGCGACGAGGACGGCCAGCTCACGACAGACCCCGCCGCCATCGAAAAGAGCGGCCGCGCACTGCCCATCGGCTACTGGAAGGGCAGCGGCCTCTCCATCCTGCTGGATTTGATCGCCACCCTTCTTTCCGGCGGCAATGCCGTCCACACCATCGGGACCTTCGGCGACGAGATCGGTCTGACCCAAATCATGATCGCGATCGACCCCACTAAATTTGGCACCGTCGAGGAAAACGACGCCGTCATCGACGCCATCCTTGCGGACATCAAGGCCAGCACCCCGGCCAGACCGGATGGCGAAGTCCGCTGGCCCGGCGAGGGAATGCTGCGCACCATCAAAGAAAACCGCGAGCTTGGTGTTCCGGTGGTCGAGGAGATCTGGGAGTCGGTTTTGAAGATGTAAGAAAACCTCCATGTTTTTCACATTTGCTTCTCCTGCGGTGGAAAGTTCTGTCTGTCCGTTTGCAGATCCATGAATCCACTTTGTGATGCAGCCCTTTACAGGTCTACACCCATCCACCACACGCCCGATTCTTACACCAAAACTAGAACAACGCTCTTTTTGCTCTGCACAAAATCCTGCATCGTTTGGCGTAAAATTGGCGTATGGCGTAGTTTTTACTGGAAATTCATCAAAAGAAAAAGCCTGAAACCTCTCGGTACATCAAGAAGTTTCAGGCTTTTCTAATTACAAATTGGAAATTTACTGCTCAATCGGCTTCATCGTGGGGAACAGCAGCACGTCACGGATAGAAGCGCTGTCCGTCAGCAGCATGACCAGACGGTCAACACCGAAGCCGAGGCCGCCCGTGGGAGGCAGACCGTACTCCAGAGCGTTGACGTAGTCGTAATCGACCTGTGCCTTGCAGTCGGGCTCGATGGCCTTGCGCTCGGCGACCTGCCGCTCGAAGCGGCCCTTCTGGTCGATGGGGTCGTTCAGCTCGCTGAAAGCGTTGCCGTACTCGGTGCAGTCGATGAAGTACTCAAAACGCTCGGTGAAAGCGGGATCATCCGGCTTGCGCTTGGCCAGCGGGCTGATCTCGACGGGGTAATCATAGATGAAGGTGGGCTGGATGAGCTTGTCCTCGACGAAGGCGTCGAAGAACTCGGCTAGGATGGCGCCCTTGGTGGGAACCTCGGGCAGCTCCACATGGTGCTCCTTGGCAGCGGCGATGGCGTCCTCATCGGTCTTCCAGTCGTTGAAGTCAACGCCGGAATACTTCTTGACGGCCTCGATCATGGTCAGACGCTCCCAGTGGCCCATGTCGATCTGCTTGCCCTGATAGGGGATGACCAGGCTGCCGCAGATCTTCTGAGCGAGGCGCTTATACAGTTCCTCCACCAGGTCCATCATGCCGTGGAAATCGGTGAATGCCTGATACAGCTCGATGCTGGTAAACTCGGGATTGTGCTTGGGGTCCATGCCCTCGTTGCGGAAGATGCGGCCCACCTCGTACACACGGTCCATGCCGCCCACGATGAGGCGCTTCAGGTACAGCTCGGTCTCGATGCGGAGCACCATGTCCATGTTCAGGCTGTTGTGATGGGTGTAGAAGGGACGTGCGGATGCACCGATCTCGAACGGGGTCAGGATGGGGGTATCGACCTCCAAGAAGCCCTTCTCGTCCAGATAGGCACGGATCTCCTTCAGGATCTGGCTGCGCTTGACAAAGGTCTCCTTGACCTCGGGGTTTGCGATGAGGTCAACATAGCGCTGACGATAGCGCATCTCGGTATCGGTCAGGCCGTGGAACTTCTCGGGCAGGGGGCGCAGGCTCTTGGCCAGCAGGGTGATCTCCTCGGCACGGGCGCTCAGCTCGCCGGTCTTGGTGCGGAACACCTCACCCTTGACGCCGATGATGTCGCCCACGTCCAGCTTCTTGAAAGCAGCGTAAGCGTCGTCGCCCAGCTCGTCACGGCGGACGTAGAGCTGGATGTCGCCCTTATCGTCGCGCAGATGGGCAAAGCTTGCCTTGCCCATGACGCGCTTGGACATCAGACGGCCGGCCAGTGCGACCTTCTTACCGCTGTCGGTCTCGTTGGGCAGGTCCTTGAACTCTTCCTTCAGGTCAGCAGAGTAAGCATCCTGAGGGAACTTGGTCAGGGTAAAGGGGTCGCGGCCTGCAGCCTGCAGGTCTGCCAGCTTCTGGCGGCGCACCTGCACCTGCTCGCTCTCAGACAGGCCCTGTGCGGGGTTCTTCTTCTGTTCTTCCATAATTTCCTCCCGCTTGGCTCAGTTTGCAGAGTGGGTGATGCCCAGCACCTTGTAGTTGACGGTATGGCCGGTGGGCAGCAGGACTTCGGCGGTGTCGCCGACAGCCTTCTCCAGCAGAGCGTGGCCCACGGGGCTCTCGTCGCTGATCTTGCCGTTCAGGGGGTCGGCCTCGGTACGGCCCACGATGTCGTACTCCTCGGTCTCGTCCTCACCCTCCATCTGGATGGTGACGTGGGTACCGACAGAGACGTTCTCAACGCTCAGCTCGCTCTCGTCGATGACGACAGCGTTCTTGACCATCTGCTCCAGCTCAGTGATGCGGTTCTCAACCAGACCCTGGGTGTTCTTGGCCTCATCGTACTCGCTGTTCTCGGACAGGTCGCCGTGGCTGCGGGCTTCCTTGATCTCTTCTGCCAGCTCCTTGCGGCGGACAGTCTTCAGGTATTCCAGTTCCTCCTGCATTGCCTTCAGGCCAGCAGCGGACATCTTGATCTCTTGTGCCATTTGGAAATCTCCTTATCTATTTTTTGGGGTACGGCAGAGTGTCATAAAACATAAAACCGCACACGAATGCCATTTTGACTTATTCATTATAATAGCAAGCCGCGGCCTTGTCAATAAAAACTGCCGCCCTGCAGGCCAAAAAGGCCGCAAAAAAGCCCCGCCGACAGAGGGAAGTGCCGACAGGGCTTAGAAAATGTCTTATTCAACCTCTCCGTCACGGCTTCGCCGCGCCACCTCCCCTATCGAGGGGAGGCCTTGGCATGTCGGGCAGAGATGGCTTCGTCCGGAGACAGCCGGGCGCTGTTCTCATTGGCAGGCTCAATCTTCACCAGACTCGTCCAAGTTGCCCAACTTCCTGGCCTGTTCGACCACGGCGGGGACCAGCATCTCAGGCAGGATCTCGTAGCGGGCGAACTCGGTAGTGAACCAGCCGCGGCCCTGAGTGGTCTGACGGATGAAGGTGGTGAAGTTTGCCAGCTCAGCCAGAGGCACTTCGGCGATGATGGTCTGCAGGCCGTCCTCGTCGGGCTCCATGCCCAGCACGCGGCCGCGGCGCTTGGTGACGTCGCCCATGATGTCGCCGGTATTGTCGTTGGGGACATGAGCTTTCAGGGTGTGGATCGGCTCGAGGATGACGGGGCCGGCCTCGGGCATTGCGGCCTTATAAGCCAGCTTTGCAGCCATGATAAAGGCCATTTCGGAGCTGTCCACAGGGTGGTAGCTGCCGTCCAGCAGGGTGGCTTTCAGGCCGACCACGGGATAACCGGCCAGTACGCCCTTCTCGGCGGCAAGGCGGACGCCCTTTTCAACAGCCGGGAAGAAGTTCTTCGGCACGCTGCCGCCGAACACCTTCTCTTCGAAGACGACCTGCTCGCTGTCGCAGGGCTCGAAGTTGATGACGACATCGCCGAACTGGCCGTGGCCGCCGGTCTGCTTCTTATGACGGCCCTGCTTCTGGCAGGCCTTGCGGATGGACTCGCGGTAGGCGATACGCGGAGCCTCGAGGCCGATCTCCACGCCGAACTTATTCTTCAGCTTGGCCTTGACCACGTCGAGGTGCTGCTCGCCCAGACCGCCGATGATCTGCTGGTGGGTCTCGGCGTTGTTGAGGTAGCTCAGGGTGGGGTCTTCTTCCATCAGACGGGCCAAAGCGCTGCTGATCTTGCCCTCGTCGCCCTTCTTGGCGACGGTGACAGCCATGAACAGGCTGGGCTTCGGGAAGACGGGTGCGGGCAGCTTGACCACGCGGGAAGCGTCGCAGAGGGTGTCGCCGGTCTTTGCGCTGACCAGCTTTGCCACAGCGCCGATGTCACCGGCACCGATGCTCTCGGCCTCCGTCTGCTTCTTGCCCAGAACCGTGAGGGGCTTGCCCATCTTCTCGGTCTCGCCGGTGCGGGCGTTGACGAGAGAAGCGCCTGCGGTGATCTTGCCGCTGACGACGCGCAGATAGCTCAGCTTGCCCACGAAGGGGTCGGCCACCGTCTTGAAGACGTAGGCCGCGGTGGGGGCGGCCTCGGAGCAGGTCAGCTCGACGGGCTCGCCGTTTGCATCCTCAGCCAGAACGCTGTTGTGCTCCGGGCTGGGCAGCAGCTTGTGCATATTGTACAGCAGCATATCCAGAGCCTGCTGGTTGACAGCGCTGCCGCAGAACACGGGGGTGATGAGGCCGTCCTTGACGCCCTTGCGCATTCCCTCGACGATCTCCTCGGTGGTGAATGCCTCGCCGCCGAAGAACTTCTCCATCAGCTCGTCGTCGGTCTCGGCGATGGCCTCGCTCATGGCCTCGATCAGGCCCTGGAAGCGGTGGCCGATGTCGGGCAGATCGACCTGCACCTGCTTGCCACCCTCATACTTGAAGGCCTTCTGGCTGAACAGGTTGATGTACACGGGGGTGCCGTCGTCGAGCTTCGCCGGGACGACGCAGGGGCAGACGGTGGCGCCGAACTTGATCTTCATGTCCTCGAGGATCTTGAAGTAGTTCGCGTTCTCCAGATCGCACTTGGAGACAAAGACCATGGTGGCCTTGCCGTTCTTGCGGGCCAGCTGGAAGGCCTTTTCTGCGCCGACGGTCACGCCGCTGCGGCCCGACACGCACACCAGCACGCTCTCGGCTGCACGGATGCCCTCGTACTCGCCTGCCTCAAAGTCGAACAGGCCCGGAGCGTCGATGAGGTTGTACTTGATACCCTCATACTCCACCGGCACGACCGATGCCGACAGGCTGGCCTTCCGCTTTGCTTCCTCGGGGTCAAAGTCCGAAATCGTGGTGCCGTCCTCGACCCGGCCCATACGCTCGGCAGCGCCCGAAAAATAGACCAGCGCCTCGGTGAGCGTGGTCTTGCCGCTGCCGGCATGACCGGCAATCAGGATATTGCGGATGTTGTTGCTTGCGTATTTCATATCGGTTTTTCCCTCATTTCCGCCGCACGGAGCATTCTCTCCGTTTTTGTGGCATATTTTACAAAGATAATACCACACTCAAAACGATTTTTGAATATTTCATTTGAAATTTCCGGCTTTTACCCTGCCAAACTTCCCGGCTTTGTTTTGTGCATATTGTCATTTTGCCCTGCCGGGCGGCGGTTCAGGCGCGGTTTACGGCGTTTCCGAGCATAAAAAAGCCCCGGCGGGCTTATCGTCCGCCGGGGCTTTGGATTTTTATTTATTGGAGGCGTGCGTCAAAAGCTCAGGTTCCACTAGGAGCGGCAGTCTTACCAAAGTTAGACACGGGCTTGCCATTCGGTACTGCAACCAGCAGAACATCCTTACCGTAAACCTTGCTGATAGAGATGCCAACCTTGTCGCCTGCATCCTTCAGAACGTCCTTCAGGATTGCATAATCCAAATCCGTACCCTTGAACTCACCAAGCTCCACAAAACTGGGAGAAACGAGCAGAGCCAGACGAGGACCTGCGATATGGTCGGTATAATTAACCTTCATCAGGTATGCATAATGTGCACCAGTGGTCGGATTCTCGGCTGCATTTGTCCAGATGTACAGATCGTAAGGCGCACTGGACGAAGTTGCGCTGGCGCAAGTAAACTGAGACAGATTCTGAGCGATTTCAGTTCGAGCGGTGTCGAGTTTGCTTTTCATCGTCGCAAGAAGTGCAGTCTCATCTGGGGTCAGGGTCGTTCCCGTTACCTGCTTTTTAAGTGCTGCATTATATGCCTCTACATCTTTATCTGTCACATTAGCGGTCGCAGACATCTTCTGCAGGCTAGCCATTGCATCATTGGTCTCAGCAACGAGCGCATTGCCCTTACCAACTTTATTCACAGCCTTGGTCTGCTTGCTGCTGCCGCACGCCGTCAGCATGGAGACTGCCATAGCGCCCACCAGCACCACAGCCAGAACTTTCTTGAACAGTTTCATCTTGTTCATCCTCCTTGTTTGTTGTTACAACTCGTTGCATTCGCGTCGGCCTCGCCCGGCAGGAATGCTTTTCCCTAGTCTACCCCCCCCCCCTGGCTGTCAAGATTAAAATTTCACAATTTTTGTTTCCAAAAATTGTATCTTTTTGCAACAGAGTCCCGGGGCGGCGGGGCGGGGGCTTTGTTGCAATCAACCTGCTTTTATGGTATGCTTTAGGTAGCCGGGGGCCGGGGCCTGCCCAGCCCCCCAAAAAGGCACGCCAGACGGAGGTTTTCTGCGATGAAACGCACGGATTATATCAACTGGGACGAATACTTCATGGGCATTGCCCTGCTCACGGCCATGCGCTCCAAAGACCCCAGCAGTCAGGTGGGCGCCTGCATCGTCAGCCCGGAAAACAAGATCCTCTCTCTGGGCTACAACGGCATGCCCATCGGCTGCGACGACGACGCCATGCCGTGGGAGCGGGAGGGTGAGCCGCTGAACACGAAATATATGTACGTCTGCCACGCCGAGCTGAACGCCATCCTCAACAGCGCCCACAACAACCTCAAGGGCGCGCGGGTGTACGTCACCCTCTTCCCCTGCAACGAGTGTACCAAAGCCATCATCCAGTCCGGCATCGCCGAGGTCGTCTACTACAGCGACAAGTACCACGACACCGATTCCAGCGTGGCCGCCCGGTTCATGTTCCAAAAGGCCGGCGTCCGGCTCACCCCCTACCAGCCCAGCGGGCGGAAGGCGGAGCTGGAGTTGTAAGATGTTAAATTTTTTCATAGCACCTTGACTTTTGCAGTGGATCGCGTATACTAGAAGTAGGCAAAATATCGGTTAGGATTATTGCCATCGGCTCATAAAAGCGAAGCCCCCGGTACTCGGCATACCGGGGGCTTCTTTGTGCTTACTGGCCCTTGTGACAGCTGTCAAGCCACTTGCACAGGCGATCGGCAATCACTTGCGCTGCGACAGCTACGATAATATCGGTTAGGATCTGGACCATCAGGCTCACCTCCCTTCTGTTGCCAGAATGGAGAAGGGCAGCGTCTTTAGTATCGCATATTCGACAAAGCATTGCAATTTTTGACAGGTGCGCCAAGTGCTTCCTCTTGACCCCACCTTTGCTCTGTATTATAATAGGGTCTGTGAAAGTATAAATATTCAAATTCCAGTGCATAGAGAGGAATATATACAATGAATCTTACGAACCGCAGCTTTTTGAAGCTTCTTGATTACACTCCCGAAGAGATCGAAGGTCTGCTGGACCTCGCCGCCGACCTGAAGGCAAAGAAAAAGGCCGGCATCCGCCACGACGCCCTGCGCGGCAAGAACATCGCCCTCATCTTCGAAAAGACCTCCACCCGCACCCGCTGCAGCTTTGAGGTCGCCGCCCACGACCTGGGTATGGAAGTCACCTACCTCGACCCGTCGGGCAGCCAGATCGGCAAAAAGGAGTCCATCGCCGACACCGCCCGGGTGCTGGGCCGGATGTTCGACGGCATCGAGTACCGCGGCTACGGCCAGAGCATCGTGGAAGAGCTGGCCCACTACGCCGGTGTGCCGGTGTGGAACGGCCTGACCAACGAGTTCCACCCCACCCAGATCCTCGCCGACTTCCTCACCATCCGGGAGCACTTCGGCCACCTCAAGGGCATCAACTTCGTTTACTTCGGCGACGCCCGCTACAACATGGGCAACAGCCTGATGGTGGGCTGCGCCAAGATGGGCCTCAACTTCACCGCCTGCGCCCCCAAGAAGTACCAGCCGGACGCTGCACTGGTGGAGCAGTGCAGGGCCATCGCCGCCGAGACGGGTGCGACCATCGCCTTCGAGGAAGACCCCGCCAAGGCCGCAAAGGGCGCAGACGTCCTCTACACCGACGTCTGGGTGTCCATGGGCGAGCCGGTCGAGGTCTGGGCCGAGCGCATCAACGACTTGGCCGCATATCAGATCAACCAGCAGCTGATGGACATTGCCGGCCCCAGGGCCGTGTTCATGCACTGCCTGCCCGCCTACCACGACCACAAGACCACCGTGGGCAGGGAGATGGGCGAGCGCTTTGGCCGCGACGCGATGGAGGTCACCGACGAAGTCTTCGAAGGCCCCCAGAGCATCGTCTTCGACGAGGCCGAGAACCGGATGCACACCATCAAGGCCGTCATGGCGGCCACGCTGGGCTATAACGGCTGATGGGCGGAGGACACGTTTCGCGCCCCGATTTCGGGATGCCGCAGCCCGACCCGGCCCACCCGCTGACGGAGTTTTACTGCCTGCTGCAGCGGGCCTTAGACCGGGAGGGCGTGTTCGCCCTGCCCGCGCTGTATGCGCAGTTCCGCGCTCCGGCCCGGCGCATCTACGCCGACGAGGCGGCGGATTTTCTCACCCTTCTGCCCGATGAGGAAGAGGGCGCGTCCCGTCTGCTGGCTCCGGCGCAGCTGCAGCTGCTCTATTCCTCCCTGCACGTCATGCCGGATGGTGCGCCCGCCGCGCTGCTGCTCACCGAGGAATGCACCCGGACGGTGTACGCTGTCCAGCTGCTGCCGCCCTTCGTCTGGGAAGACCCGCTCCCGCCCCTGCCGGACGCTCCGGCGGCGCTGAGCCTCACCCTCACCATGCGGGACGTGGAAGAGATCGACGCCTGCCCCGCCGCGCTGGGCCACCGTCTCGCCTGCGACAAGGCGGGCAAGCGCTGGCTCCACCACCCCCGGGCCGAGACCTATCTCTCCGAGCGGGTAGCCCTCTTCCAGCGGCTCTACCGATAACGGAACAGAAGCTCTCAGGGTCATTTGCCAAAACATGGCGGCAAATGGCCCTTTTGTTTTTGGCGTATTCATGTTATACTTTGGGTACCTTGTGCGATGCCGGGCGGAAGATTTTTCCGCTCTGCACCATAAACTGCAATAATCGGGGCCGCTCATCCGTATACAGGGTGAATGTCCCCAATAAAAGATGATTTTTCCACCGGGTCCTGCTGTACACAGGACATCAAAGGAGCATAGAACTATGGGACAGCTGACCAAAAACGAGATTTTTGCGCTGGCCGTGCAGCGATACAGTGACACGGTGTTCCGAGCTGCCATGCACAACTGCAGCTGCACCGCCGATGCGGAAGATGTGGTGCAGGATGTTTTCGAAAAGCTGCTGTGCTACAATGGCCGCTTCGAGAGCGAGGAACACCTGAAAGCCTGGCTGCTGCGTGTGACCATCAACCGCTGCCACGACCTGACCCGCGCCGCCCGCCAGAAGGACACCGAGCTGGACGAGAATCTTCCCGCTCCGGACCAGATGGAAGACGGCAGCGTGCTGGACGCCGTGCGCGCCCTGCCCGAGAACTACCGCAATGCGGTCTACCTCCACTACTACGAGGGGTACACCGCCGCCGAGGTGGGCCGGATGCTGGGCGCACCCACCAACACGGTGCTCAGCTGGCTTCGCCGCGCCCGCGCACAGTTACATACGATGCTGAAGGAGGAGATCGAAGATGAGGTGGTATGAGTACAAGATGGAGGTAGACGACCTTCACGCTTCGGACGACCTGAAAGCAAAGCTCCTCGCCATGCAGTCGGCGGAAGAGGCTCCGAGACCCGCCAAAAAGCCCAAAAAAGCCATCCACTTTCCCCGCAAGGCTCTGAGCATCGCCGCCTGCGGCCTGCTCTGCGGCGTTGGTCTGTATGCGGCAGTCCACTCCCCCATCAGCCTGCTGCCTGCGGGCGGCGCGGCCCTCAGCTCTGCCCCTGAGACGGCCTCCTACGCCGCCTACTCGATGGACGACGTGAACAGCGCCCTTGCCGCACCCAAGATGGCCGTCCCGGCCGGTGGAAGCGCCGATGCCATGAGCGACCGCGATGCAGGCGGCACCGGCACCCTCAGCGCCGAGGCCGCGCAGACGAGCACAAAGCTCATCTACACCGCCAACCTCACCATCGAGAGCAAGGACTTTGACGCCGCCCGCACCGCCCTCACCGACGCCGTGAGCGCCGCCGGAGGCTATCTGGAATCCAGCAATGAATCCTCTTACACCGGCTCGAGCCGCACCCTCTCCCTCACCGTCCGCGTCCCGCAGGACAACTACGCGAGCTTCCTCGAAGCCGCCGCGCAGGCGGGCAACCTCGTGGACAAGAGCGAGCAGGTGCAGGACGTCACCACCCAGTATATGGACATCGAGGCCCGGCTCTCCAACCTGACGGCCCAGCGCACACGTTTGCAGGAGCTTCAGGCCAGCGCCGAAAACCTCTCCGATCTGCTGGAGATCGAATCTTCCCTCAGCGACGTCCAGTACCAGATCGAGAGCTGGCAGTCGCAGCTGGACTGGTACAGCCAGCAGGTGTCCTGCTCCACGGTCTACCTCTCGCTGGACGAGGTGAAGGAATACACCCCCACCGAGGAAACCTACCTCTCCCAGTTGTCCAGCGCCCTCCGCAATGGCTGGACGGGCTTCGTCTCCGGCATCCAGCAGCTGACGGTCTGGGTCGTGGGCGTCTGGCCCGTGCTGATCGTTCTGGCCGCAGCCGCCCTCGTCGTCCGCTTCGTGCGCCGCCGCACCCGCAAGTGATATTTGCTCTGTCGAAGCGCCCCGGAATGGGGCGCTTTTTGTTTCCGGCAGCGGCCTTTTCAAAAAAGTCATATTCTTTTTGAAAAAACGCTTGACAAGTCCCCCGCCTTGTGGTATTATACTTGAGCAGTCAGCGAGAGGCCGACAGCGAAAAGTAAATATCGCGGGGTGGAGCAGTCTGGTAGCTCGTCGGGCTCATAACCCGAAGGTCGTTGGTTCAAATCCGGCCCCCGCAACCACCAAGCATCTTGATTTTATCAAGATGCTTTTTCTTTTTTGCATACAAAACGAGGGGCCGCACAGCTGTGCGGCCCCTCGTTTGCGTTTATATCTTTTACAGCATCCCGTGCCGACGCTGTTCGGCTTCCAGCTCCTGATCCAGGGCCGCCTTGCGGTGGTCGAGCAGGAGGTCTTTGTTGTACTGGAAATACCGCTCACAGCCGTTTTCGGCAATGAAGGCATGGGCGGCGGGCGAGAGGGTCAGTTCGGTGACGAAGACCACCATCTCCTGACTCTCGGCGAATGCCTGCTCCATGAAGTCGAAGGCCGCTTCCAGCGCGGCGCTGGCCGTCTGCTGGGCGGTGTCCCGGGCATCCGACAGGGTGCCGAACTGGGTGCGCAGCACCTTGAAAGCGGTGTTCGCGTCCGGTGCAGCGGCGCGCAGAAGCTCTTTCTCCCAGCCGCGCAGGGTCTTGGCGGTCTGCAAACGGGCTTCCAGCGTGGGCTTATCCAGCAGACCGGCGGTGCGCTTTTTCTGGGTCTCGGCCTCGTAGTCGGCGGTCATCTGGTCAAAGAGCTGCGCCCAGCAGTTCGGCTCCTGCGCCAGCTCTGCGGGCATCTCGGCAAAGGCTTTCTTCGTCTCCCGCAGGAAGGCATAGCAGCTGTCGGCCGCAGCGTCTGCCCGCCGGGAGGCAGAGAAGCGCGTCTCGAGGCCGGACAGGATCAGGCTCACGAGGCTCAGCTTCTCGTCGAAGGGGGCCTGCAGCAGCCGCGCAAAAGCGGCAGGCTTGGCCTGACCGGCCAGAATATCCTCCACGCCGTAGTCGTCACGGTACTTATAGTAGAGGTCGAGGTAGGCCGAGAAGTCCTCGGCGATCTTCTGGTGCTGGATATACTGGCGGATGAGCTCTTCGTCGGCCTGCAGGCCCAGCGACTCATAGGTATTGAGCAGGTTGGAAAGGTCTTCCCAGCCGCGGGCGGTGACGAACTGGGTGCCGTCCACGTCGGCGTTTATCTGGTAGAAGTTCTGGGGGTGCAGTTCGAGATAGCTCAGGATCGCGCTGTGGATGTGGGCTGCACGGGCGTAGTCCTTCCAGACCGGCAGATCCGGCTCAATGTCCATCCGGCGGACGCGGTCGAGGGTGACGATATCGAAATCGCGGACGGATTTATTGTACTCCGGCGGGTTGCCTGCCGCCACGATGACCCAGCCCGCAGGCACGGCCTGATTGCCGAAGGTCTTGCACTGCAGAAACTGCAGCATGGTGGGGGCCAGCGTCTCGGAGACGCAGTTGATCTCGTCGATGAAGAGGATGCCCTCTTTCAGGCCGGTGGCCTCCATCTTGGCGTAGACGCTGGCGATGATCTCGCTCATGGTGTACTCCGTCACAGAGACGTCCCGGCCGCCGTAGTTGCGCTGACGGATGAAGGGCAGGCCCACGGCGCTCTGGCGGGTGTGATGGGTGATGGTATAGGCCACCAGCGCCACGCCGCACTCCCGCGCCGCCTGCTCCATGACCTGGGTCTTGCCGATGCCCGGAGGCCCCATCAGCAGGATGGGGCGCTGGCGGATGGCCGGGATGGCGTATTCGCCCAGAGCATCTTTGGCGAGGTACGCTTTGACGGTATGCTCGATCTCTTCTTTGGCTCGTTTGATGTTCATATTCTTTCCCTCGTTATCACGAATTGTTGAGGTCACGGTAGAGGTCGTCTTCCTCCGCCAGCGCTTCGGACAGGGCCGAGGCGCTGCGGGCGGCCTCGCCGGTAAATTCTTCTTCGTCCAGCACCACTTTCATTGCCCAGGGCGGCACATTGGCGTCGTCGAAGCGGTCGCCCAGAAACAGAAATGCCGTGTCGTAAGCCGGGCGGCGGGCCGGGTAAGTCCCCATACCGTCGGTAAAATAGAGCAGGCCCCGGAGGTTTGAGAACTTCTTCTCGGCGCAGAGCTGGCTGACGTACTCGAAGGCGGGCCGGAAATCGGTGCCGCCGCCGCCCCGCAGCTCGAAATGGTTCATGGCACGGATGAGGTCGTCTTCGTTTTTGACGGGAATATCCTGCCGCACCGCGTTGTCGGCCTGGATGAGGTGGAGATTCATCCGATGGAAGAAATTCTCCCTGCCCTTCAGCAGGGTGTACGTCTCAGCCAGAAAGGCCCGCACCAGCTCACCCGAGGTGGAGTAGCTGGTGTCGATGACGAGGGCCAGCTCCTCTATCTTCTTGCTCTCCCGGGTCTCCAGCGGCTCGATGAGGGGCAGGTTGCCGTAGACCGACAGGCCATAGGTGTAAAAGTTCAGATCGAACTCGTCCGGGTCGAGGTGGACTTCCTCCCGGGTGACGCAGAACCGGCGCAGGAAGTCGCCGTAGCTGCGGCGGCTGCGGTTTGCGGCTTTGATCTGCTCCCGCATGGCATCCGCGCCCTCACCGGCCTCTTTGTCCCGGAGCTCCAGCTCTGTCTGCATCCGCTCGCCGATTTTTTGCCACGTCTTCTGGGGCAGCGGCGCAGGCATCTGCCGGGGCTGTTCGGGGGTATCTTTGGGCCAGAGGCGGTGGTCGTCGGTGTAGAATTCTTTTTCCAGCTGGCGGAGAACGCCGGGCGTCTGCCGCACCAGCCAGCGATAGATGGGGACTGCAGCAGCCACTTTTTCCTGCGCGATGATCTCCTCATAGGCGTGTTGGCGCACCCACGTCAGGGGGCGCTGGACGCTCTTGCGGCCAAGACCGTCGATGACGTTCTCCACCGCAATGTCACACGCAAGGTCCCACAGGCGTTTGTCCCGCTTTCCGCGCAGCCAGAGATGGCGGAAGATGCAGTGGAACACCGTGTGGAGGTAGAGCCGGTTGAGATATTTGGGGTTCTTCTGGTAGAGCCTCAGCAGGGCGCTTGGCTGGTAGCAGAGGATGGTCCCATCCGTCGCCAGCACGCCGCACCGCTCGTCGGCGGTGGGCGTCAGGGCCGAGAGGGCCTGGTCTAAAAAGCGGAAGTCCAGATACAGCCCGCTGCGCACCACGGCCAGCACCTCGCCGCCCATCCGGGCCTGCCACTCTTCGTGAGTCTCGGGCCGGGCCGACTGGAAGGGCTTGCGGGGGTCAAAAAACGTTTCCTTCTCAGAAATCAAAATCATACCTCTTCTTTTGGGGTGCAGCGGCACGCTTTTTGTGCTCTGCGTCGGCCAGCAGGGCGGCAGCTTCGGCATTGTCGGCCTTGGCCGCGAGGGCAGCACCCTCGGCAAAGGCATCCGTATCCATCACATCCAGCGCCAGCAGGGCTTTGATGCCCTCGGTGTCCTGCGCCTTGAGCAGACGGGTCAGCACCCGCCCGGTGTTGGTCTTGAGGAAGTCCCGGTAGGCATCCCGGGCGGCATCGCTCAGCTGCCACGGCCAGCGCAGGCGGTCGAAGCAGAGCATCGCCATCACGGAAGCGTCGTCGGCGTCGTGGCCCTGCGGGAAGATGGCGTCGTACTCCGCCGGGAGAAGCTTATTTTCGAGAAAGCACTGCCGGTAGTGGTAGCCCTGCCCCGAAAAGGTGTGGAGCAGGATGTGGGCGGGCGTCTCCTCGATGTCCTCCCAGTAGGCGGGATACCACAGCCCCGCACGGGGTGCGGCCTCCCCCACCGGCCAGAACAGCGCCCGCACGGCCTCGGTGATGCTGCCCACGAGGGCAAACAGGCCGGTGGCCTGCTCGGGCGCAGCGCGGATGACGAGGTCTTCCAGCGCAAAGCAGTTGAGGAAGACATCGCTGCCCATGGTCAGCTCTCCTGTCCCGGCAGTCAGGCGGCGCAGCCTGCGGCAGTTGTAGAATGTGCAGCTGCCGATGACCCGCAGGCTCTCCGGCAGGGTGACTTCTTCCAGGAAGTTCCCGCAGATGGGGTGGAGCTCGTCGTCCTGCGCCGGGGCGGCGGGGGCGTCGAAGTCAAAGCTGTACCGCTCTTTGCCGCTCACATCCCGGCCAAAAGCACGGGTCAGACAGAGCGTGCCGTCCTCGGCCCGCTCATAGCGGCAGGTCTTTTCCGGCCCGGGCAGACCCCGGGGCTTTTCGGAAAAACAGTAATCTCCCAGTTCGGTGATGGGCCACCGGCCCTCCCCTTCCGGCGCAGGAACCGCCCCGGGCAGCTTTACGCAGGGCTCGCCGCCGTACACCCGCACAAGGCGGGCCGTGCCGCCCGCCAGCGGCAGAATATCCAGTATCATAAGAACCTCGCTCACAAAAAAGCTGCCGCACAGACACGCCGTGCAGCAGCTCCGTTCAAAACTTCATCACTGTGCGGCCTGTGCAAGGCAATCGTTCATTGCCGCAAATACCGCGTCGCTGGTCATGGTGCTGCCGGAGACAGCATCCACCCCGACGGTCGAGCCAGCCGCCAGCAGGGAGGCCGACAGCGTCTCTGCCGCCTTGCCGCCCAGCTCCGGCGTCTCGCCGGAAGCGTCGATCACAACATTGGTCACCTTGCCGCCGGTGATGGTCACGGTAACGCCCACCTCGCTCAGACAGCCCTGCGCACTGGCGGTGTAGGTGCCGTCGGTGTAGGTGTCGGCATTATCGGCAGCAGGCACGGTGCCGGTGTTGGCGATATAGAGGGCCAGCACGATGCCGAGGACGACGTCCAGCACCAGCATGAGGATCATGTTGCGGGTCATGTGTCTTTTCATGGTCTGTGAAGTGCTCCTTTTGCGATGTTTGGGGTCCGCTCGTTACTTTGCGGGCTTGAAGCTGTCGCGCAGGGTCACGACACGATTGTACACGCCGGGGTTCTTCGAGTCGGGAGTGAAGAAACCGGTGCGCACGAACTGGAACTTATCGCCGGGCTTTGCGTCGGCCAGAGCCTCTTCCAGCTTGCAGCCCTTGCGGACGACAACGCTGTCGGGGTTCAGATAATCCTTGTAGTCGCTGCCCTCGGGGATGGCATTCATGTTCGCCTCGGTGAAGAGCTTGTCGTACAGGCGCACCTCGGCATCCACGGCGTGGGCGGCGCTCACCCAGTGGATGGTACCCTTGACCTTGCGGCCATCGGCAGGGTTGCCGTTGCCGGTCTCGAGGTCGGCGGTGCAGTGGATGACAGCGATGCTGCCGTCGGGGTTCTTCTCGACGCTCTCGCACTTGACGATATAGCCGCCCATCAGACGGACTTCGCCGCCGACGGTCAGGCGCTTGAACTTCGGAGGCGGCACCTCGGCGAAGTCCTCGTTCTCGATCCACAGCTCCCGGGTGAAGGCGACCTTGCGGGTGGTGGTGTCGTTGGCTTCCCGGTTGGGGTTGTTGGCGATGTCGAAATACTCGGTCTTGTCGGCGGGGTAGTTGTCCACCACCAGCTTGACGGGGTCCAGCACGGCGATGCGGCGCTGTGCGGTCAGGTCCAGCTCGCTGCGGATGCAGGCTTCCAGCTGGCGCATATCAATGAGGTTGTCAGACTTGGAGATGCCGGCCTCACGCACGAAGGTGAAGATAGAAGAAGCGGTATAGCCGCGGCGGCGCAGGCCGCACAGGGTGGGCATACGGGGGTCATCCCAGCCGTCCACGATGCCCATCTCCACCAGCTCACGCAGATAGCGCTTGCTCATGACGGTGTTGGTCATGTTCAGGCGGGCGAACTCGCGCTGCTTGGGGAACTCGGTGCCAAAAATGTTCTCGATGACCCAGTTGTACAGCGGGCGGTGGTTCTCGAACTCGAGGCTGCACATGCTGTGGGTGATGCCCTCGATGGCGTCCTGGATGGGGTGGGCGAAGTCGTACATCGGGTAGATGCACCACTTATTGCCCTGACGGTGATGCTCGGCGTACTTGATGCGGTAGATAGCCGGGTCCCGCAGATTCATGTTGGGGCTGGCCAGGTCGATCTTGGCGCGGAGGGTCTTTTCGCCCTCCTTGAACTCACCTGCACGCATCCGGCGGAAAAGGTCGAGGTTCTCTTCCGGGGTGCGGTCGCGCCACGGAGAGGGACGGGAGGGCTTGCCTGCGTCGCTGCCGCGGTACTCGCGCATCTCGTCGCGGGTCAGGTCATCGACGTATGCCTTGCCCTCGAGGATGAGCTTTTCGGCGTACTCGTAGCACTTGTCGAAGTAGTCGCTGCCGTAGAAGATGCCGCCGTTGGGGTCGGCACCCAGCCAGTGCAGGTCCTCGATGATGCTGTTGACATACTCTTCCCCTTCGCGGGCGGGGTTGGTGTCGTCGAGGCGGAGGTTGAACTTGCCGCCGTACTGGTTTGCGATGGACCAGTTGATATAGATGGCCTTGGCGCTGCCGATGTGCAGGTAGCCGTTGGGCTCCGGCGGGAAGCGGGTGTGGATCTCGCGGATCTGTCCTTCGGCGAGGTCGGCGTCAATGATCTCGGTCAAAAAGTTTTTATCTGCCATAGTGGCGTTCCCCCTGTCAGGGCATAGCAAGCCCGGAATTACACGTTTGATACCCCTTATAATACACTATTTCCCGCTTTCCTTCAAGGTGGAAAGCCGAAGTTCCACCTGTTTTCGGCGTCGTTTTGCGAAAAAGCTTTCCCTGTCTCCCGCTTTTTGCAAAAAAAGCGAAATTCATGCTTGACATTCCGCACAGAATCTTATATAATAATCAAGCATTCAGCGAATGCGGAATATCTGTAGGGGTATAGCTCAGTTGGTAGAGCAGCGGTCTCCAAAACCGCGTGCCGTGAGTTCGAGACTTACTACCCCTGCCACAAGCGCACAGAGAGTACTCTGTGCGTTTTGTTTTTGTATTTTTCCCAGAATGTCGGACTTTCCAAAACTTTTTTGACATTTTCTGAAATTCATGCTTGACAACCGCGCGTTTCTCAGGTATAATAACACACGTTCCGGCGGTCAACCGCCAGAAACGATGCACTTGAGCGATCATGGCCCGGTAGCTCAGTTGGTTAGAGCACCAGCCTGTCACGCTGGGGGTCGTCGGTTCGAGCCCGATCCGGGTCGCCATTTGCTGCTATAGCTCAGTTGGTAGAGCGCATCCTTGGTAAGGATGAGGTCTCCAGTTCGAATCTGGATAGCAGCTCCATCGAGAAAAACCACTTGAATCCTTGCGGTTCAGGTGGTTTTTTGTTTGCATCGACAGTTGCAACTGTCGAGCACCGGCCCATGATAGAACCTCTCCGTCACGCCTGCGGCGTGCCACCTCCCCTATTGAGGGGAGGCTTTGGCATGTCGGCCAAGTTTCCCCTGAACGAGTAAAGCTTATTTATTTCGTGGACTGTAGTGCTCCGCTACAGAGAGCAGCGGCAGCTTGACAAGGTGCGCTGTCCAGAAGCAGCTGACCTCTGCAGCGGAGCCCGCACTTTTGCGCCATATTGGACTTTTGGCAGTCAGCTCAAAGTGACCCAGCCTGCCAAGGGCTCCCCTATCAGGAGAGCTGGCAAAGCCGACAGGCTTTGACTGAGAGGTTCTCCCCGGCAAAGCGCTCTGCCAAAAACAAAAACCGCGCCGCAGGTAATGTTCGAACCTTCGGTGCGGTTTATCTATTGAAGGAATAGTTCTCGTAAATAATAATCCGTTAAATCCCGTCTGGATTATAGAGATAGTCTACTTCATTCAGCGCAAAAATCAACCCAGGCAGGCAAAATCACAAATTACAACAAAAAAACACCCCGAAGCCTTGATGGCTTCAGCGTGTTCTGAACTGGAGCTGCTATCCAGATTCGAACTGGAGACCTCATCCTTACCAAGGATGCGCTCTACCAACTGAGCTATAGCAGCACACTCACAGCTCAATTATAATACCATAAACTCTGCCGCATTGCAAGCGTTTTTTGCAAAAAAATCTGGCATTTTGCGTTTTTTCTGCCCAGATGCAGAAAAACGGCTGCCGTTTTTCCACGGCAGCCGTCTGCATTGTTGAAACTATTACTCGATGAGGCCGTTCAGCAGGGCCAGGCACTTGCGGCTGTGCAGCTTGCGGATGGCCTTTGCCTCGATCTGGCGGACGCGCTCACGGGTGACGCCGAAGTCGCGGCCCACCTCTTCCAGCGTGCGGGGACGGCCATCGTCCAGACCAAAGCGGAGACGGATGACCTTCTCTTCACGGGGGGTCAGGCTCTTGAGAGCCTGATTGATCTGCTGGGCCACCATGGCACGGTCAGCAGCCTTGCCGGGAGCCTCGGCGTTCTCGTCGGCGACGAAATCGCCCAGAGAGGAATCCTCTTCCTCGCCCACGGGGCTTTCCAGGCTGGCGGGTTCCTGTGCCATCCGCTGGATCTCACGCACACGCTCGACGCTCATGTCCATGGCCTTTGCCAGCTCTTCCGGGGTGGGCTCGTGGCCGTTCTGGTAGACCAGCTGGTTGGTGGCCTGACGCATCCGGTTGATGGTCTCGACCATGTGCACCGGGATGCGGATGGTACGGGCCTGGTCGGCGATGGCGCGGGTGATGGCCTGACGGATCCACCAGGTGGCGTAGGTGGAGAAGCGGAAGCCGCGGTCGCAGTCGAACTTCTCAGCCGCCTTGATGAGGCCGATGTTGCCCTCCTGGATAAGGTCGAGGAAGGCCAGATTGTGGCCCACGTGCTTTTTGGCGATGGAGACCACCAGACGGAGGTTCGCTTCGCTCAGGCTGCGGCGGGCGTTCAGGCCGTCGCGGCGGGTCTTCAGCAGCTCCTGACGGCGCTCCTCGGTCAGGGGGCCGTTCTCCACAGCCTCCATGGCCTCTTCCTCAGCGGCCTTTTCCTCGGCGTCCACGCTGGGCTTCTCGCTGCCCTCTTCGTCGATGTCCTCGGTGTAGCTGCGGCTGTTCTCGTCTTCCTCGAACGAGAAGCGGGCGCTGTTCTTCTTGATGTACTCGGGCGCACCGTACTTCTGGCGGTCGGCCTGCAGGATATGGGCAGCCTCGGCGCCGGCGTGGATGCGCTTGCTCAGGTCAACTTCCTGCTCCGCGCTCAGCAGAGGGATCTGGCCGATCTGCTTGAGGTAGTTCTTGACGGGGTCGTCCAGCAGCTCATCCATCGCAGCCTTCAGGTCGGCGGGGTTCTCCTCGGCGGCTTCTTCCTCGTCGTCGCCGCCCAGACCCAGCTCGTCGCTGTTGTTCTCGGCGTTTTCCACCTCGGCGATGATGCTGTCCACGTCCAGATTCACATCGGCGTCGGCCTCATCCTCGATGATCTTGATGCCGCGCTCTTCAAGGAGCGTATAGAGCGTTTCCACATCCATCCTGCACTGTGCAGCCAAAGTTTTGGCCTCCTGTGCCGACAGGGTGCCTTCGCCTTTCGTCAACAGTTCCTTCAAAGTCATGCCCATTTCGCTCTCTCCTTCTCACTGCGGGGGAAGCGCCCCGCAAGTGAACTTGTCTCATAGTTTCGGCCTTGCTTCTTAGATCACAAGACCTCCGTTGACGCCGAACACCTGGCCGGTGATGTAGCCGGCGTCTTCTCCGGCGAGGTACAGCAGAAGCTTTGCCACCTCTTCGGCGGTGCCGAGACGGCCCACGGGGGTCTCTTCGGCCAGCGCCGCTTTGTCCTCAGCAGTGAACGAGGCCATCATATCGGTGTCGATGACGCCGGGGGCCACGCAGTTCACGGTGATGCCGCTGGGACCTTCTTCTTTTGCCAGCGCCTTGGTCAGGCCGATGAGGCCCGCCTTGGCGGCGGAATAGTGTACCTCGCAGCTGCCGCCGGTCTGGCCCCACATGCTGCTCACGGTGAGGATACGGCCCGCTTTGCGGCGTATCATCCCGGGCAGGGCCAGCTGGCAGAGGTTGAACGCACCGGTCAGGTTGACGTCCAGCATCCGCTGCCACTCTTCCGGCGTGATGTCGGTGAACAGCTTCTGCTGGGCGATGCCCGCGTTGCTCACCAGCACATCCACCCGGCCCAGCGCCTGCTCGGCGGCGCGGAAGGCCAGCTCACAGCTGGCCCGGCTGGCCACGTCACACTGGATGGCCAGTACGCCCGGCAGCTCTTTTTGCAGCGCTGCGGCGGCCTCGGCGTTGGTGTGGTAGAACACTGCCACCCGGCAGCCCGCCGCGTAGAATGCACGGGCTGCTGCTGCGCCGATGCCCCGGTCGCCGCCCGAGATGAGGACGGTGCGCCCCTTCGCCGCCGGGGCAGTGCTCTGGGGCTCTGCCGCAGGTTCCGGCTCGCATTCCGGTTCCGGCGTGTTCTCCGGCGCAGCGCTGACCGGCGTTTCCCTCGTTTCCTGCACCGGCGGTGCGGCCGCAGCCGCTTCTTCCGGCTCGGGCAGGGTCGGCCTGCGCTGTTCTGTCTTCGGCCCGGCGTCTGCAAGGTCAAATGTCAGCTCAAATTCGTCGTTGTACAAGAGTCAAACCCTCCTGTCCACTATTTTCGGCCGCAGCGCCTCTTCGTGTCAAAGCCTCTGCGGCGGGAAAGGAAACAGCTTCCCCCACCCCGCCGGAGCTGCGCTCTGCTCACTTTTTCCGGTCTAGGCCGGCTCTGCGGCGCGCCCGGCGGCATTTGTGTGGTTTCGACAAGTTTCCATTGAATAATATAGCACAATCGGGCGAAAAAATAAAGTGGTCACCGGTGATTTTTTCACGCAGTTCCCACTTTTTTCACAGATTCAGGGGGTCACGGGCGGCTTCCAGCGGGGCTTTGCGGCCCGCCTGGCCCGCAGTGAAACGAAAAATTCCTGCAAAAGCTGCTGTGCCTCATCGGCCCGCAGTCCCTTTTCGATGACGGGGTGATGGTTGAAGGGCTGGGCGAAGAGGTCTGTCACCGAGCCGCAGCAGCCCGCCTTGACGTCGGCGGCGCCGTACACCACCCGCTTGATGCGGCTGTTGATGATGGCGCCGCTGCACATGGGGCAGGGCTCCAGCGTCACGAACAGCTCACACTGCCACAGCCGCCAGCCGCCCAGCTTTTTGCAGGCCGCGTCGATAGCCAGCAGCTCCGCGTGGTGGAGGGCGTTTTTCTCCGTCTCGCGGGTGTTGTGGGCGGCAGAGATGATCTCTCCGTCCTTCGCCACGACCGCGCCCACCGGCACTTCGCCCAGCGCAGCGGCCTTCCGGGCCTCTTCCAGCGCCGCGCCCATCAGCTCAAAATCGGTCATCCCATTCCCCTTTCTGCCAGCCGTGCGGCAAACACGAGGCAGTTATTTATAATATGTAACGCGCTGCCGGGCCATACGCTCTTCGCTTTCCGGGCAGCCCAGCCGAAGATGAGCCCCATGCCCAGCGCATAGGCCCGAGCTGTCCAGCTGCCGTGCAGAGCCGCAAAAAGCACCGCCTGCACCACCACAGCCCCCGCGCCGCCCAGCGGCTGCAAAAGATAGAGCCCCCCGCCCCGGAAGGCAAGCTCTTCCGCCAGAGGGGTCACAAGGCAGATGCGCAGCGCAGCCCACCCGAGGGCCGCGCCCTCGGGCAGAGCCGTCTTTTCCGCCGGGAGCAGCAGCTGTGCTCCCGCCGCCAGCAGCGCCCAGAGCACCGCCGCCTCGGCCAGGACCCGGCACTGAGCCGGAAAAGACGGTTTTTCCGGTTCCCTGATCAGTCTTTTCACGGCGCACCCTCCTGTCGGCGGACATTGTACCATACTGCCGCCCCGTTTTGCAAGCAGTTTTTCGTTCATGCGAAGAAATTTCACTCAAAAGATTGACATACCGCCCGGCGTTCTGGTATACTTTGTACGACTTTTTTACGGATTTGTCGTTTTACCAAAGACACACGATGAACGCACCCATGGAGGTACGAACTATATGATACGCATTCTTACCGATTCCGCATCCGACATCCTGCCCGCCGAGGCCGCGCAGCTGGGTGTGGACGTCATCCCCCTCAACGTCACCCTCGAGGACGGCACCGTCATCCGGGACGGCGTGGACCTGACTCCCAGCGAGTACTACGAGCACATGGCCGGCTGCAAGAAGCTGCCCACCACCAGCCAGCCCAGCCCTGAGCTGTTCGAAAAGTTCTACGCCGAGGCCGCTGCCGCCGGAGACGAGGTCGTGGGCATCTTCCTGTCCCATGAGCTGTCCGGCACCTATCAGTGTGCGAAGCTGGCCGCAGACCTGGCCAACGTGGACAACGTCCTCTTTGTGGACAGCACCAATGTCTGCCTCGGCGAGGGTCTGCTGGTGCGTATGGCCGCACACCTGCGGGATGAAGGCAAGTCTGCCGTCCAGATCGCCGCCACCCTCGAGCACGCCAAGGAGCACCTGCACCTCGTCGCCGCCATCGACGACCTGAAGTATCTGCGCAAGGGCGGCCGTCTGCCCGCCGCCGTCGCCGTGGCCGGCGGGATGCTGGGCATCAAGCCCCTCATCACCATCAAGGAGGGCAAAGTCGCCATGGCCGGCAAGGCCCGGGGTCTGCCCGGCGCATACGTCGCCCTCTTCAAGAAGATCGAGGAGCTGGGCGGCGTCAATCCCCGTTTCCCCTCTCTGGCCGGTTACACCATCAGCACCCGCGAGGTGAACCCCATCCAGACCTATCTGGTAGACAATCTCGGCCTTTCCGAGCCGCTGGTGCGCCAGATCGGCTGCGTCATCGGCACCCACGCCGGTCCCGGTGCGTTTGGTCTGGCCTTCTTCGATAACGGGCTGGTCATCGACTAAGAGTATATAGGAAGAGGCTGCTGTGCATCTGCACGGCAGCCTCTTTTTGTTTTTATCGCAATTTTCAAAAATAGTGCCTATCGAAATGGCATATTTGCGATATGCAGTTTGCGGATGTTGCTTGTGCATTAAAAACGCAAACTGCTATACTTACAGCATATCCGTGATGAGCTTGCCCAGCAAAAGCACCAGCACCACGAGCATCATGGGGCGGATGAACTTTGCGCCCTTTCTCAGGGCGAAGTGAGAGCCGATGATGTTGCCGACGATGTTGCTGATGGCGCAGGGGATGCCCACCGGAAAGACCACCAGCCCGCTGCTCAGATAGGTGAAGAGGCTGGCGTAGTTGCTGGCGAGGTTGAGCACCTTGGCGTTGCCGTTGGCGGTGCGCAGGTCGAAGCCCATCAGGCTGGTGAAAGCGATGATGGCAAAGGTCCCGGTGCCAGGCCCCACCATGCCGTCGTACAGACCGATGCCAAAGCCGATGCCAAGGGCCAGCAGGGCCTTTTTCAAATTCAGGGAGCCGTCATCCCGGTTCTCTTCCGGGAGGTTGCGCTGCCACAGGATGATGACTGCCGCGATGGGCAGGATGATGAACATCATCATCTGCAGCACCTCATCGCTGAGCATCAGGACGATGTGCGCGCCCAGGGCACTGCCTGCAAAGCTGCCGATGGCGGCGAGGATGCCCACCTTGATGTTCATCGCGCCGTTCTTGAAGAAGTTGGCTGTGGCGAACGTCGTGCCGCAGGCGGCGCTGAATTTGTTGGTGGCGTAAGTATAGTGAGGCGGCAGGCCCGCGAAGAGATAGGCCGGCAGACTGATGAGTCCGCCGCCGCCCGCTGCCGAATCGATAAAGCCTGCAAAGCCGGTCATGAACACCAGAAATGCCATCATCGGCAGGCTGATTTGAATACTCATTGTTATAATTCCTCTTAATATTCCTATTTCTTCCACGATTTTACTTGTACAGCTCACCCTCGCAGGCCAAAACCTGGTCGAGTATCATCCGGGACACCCGGGCACCGTAGACCATGGAGGGATGGTCATTGTACTCGATGATGTCGTGGAAGTCCTTGTTCATCAGGACGATGACATACTCGCCGTAGGGGGTGTGGACGATGCCGCCGTCGTTGCGGCAGGCGTTCATGCTGCCGCTCTTGCTGGCCACCCAGATGAGTTCCGGTTCGCCGGTCTCCTCGCAGTCGAGATAGAACTGAGGGAAGTCGTGGGTCAGCATGGTATTATAATGCTGCTGACGGAAGATGGCCAGCATCTCGGCGCTGGCCTCAGCGCTGACGAGCGTTCCCTTTGCCACCTGCGCAAACAGCGAGGCGTAGTCCCGGGGCGTCGTGGTGCCGAGGTCGCTGTAAAGATCAAAGTGGAGCGGGTTGTGCAGGACGGTGTGGGCAAAGCCCATCTCCCGGATGCAGGCGTTGATGGTGTCCAGCCCCAGATAGTCGATGACCATGTTGGTGGCGATGTTGTCGGAGCAGATGATCATCATGGTGGCGGCGTCTTTAACTTTCAGACTTGCGCCCACGCCCAGCGCCCGGAGCATACCAGAACCGTCCACAAAGTGCTCGGGCTTGTAGGTGATTTTTTCCTCGAGGCTGGCTTTGCCCCGGCTGGCCTGCAGATACAGGGCTGCGAGGATATATGCCTTGATGGTGGAAGCCGTCTCAAATTCCTCGTCAGCGCCGATCTCGACCGTGTGGCCGTGCAAATCGTCCACAAAGACGCTCATCTTCCCCTGATAGGAATACAGCTCGGCGGCAATACGCTTTTCCAGCGTCATGTTTTTATCCATTTTGGAATCTCCCTGTCGTTTTATACATTATTTAGAGGTTTTCTTCGAAGAACCGCCGGGCGTTGCGGTAGAAAATGGCCTCTACCTCGTCCTCGGTGAAGCCCTCGCGGCGGAGTGCGTCGGCCAGCAGCGGGAGCTTGGAGCAGTCGTCCATTTCCAGCTTGCCGCCGATGCCGTCGAAGTCACTGCCCAGACCGATGATCTCAATGCCGCCCACCTGCTTGAAGTGGGCCGCGTGCTTTGCCATCAGGGCCGTGGTGCTGCGGCAGAGCTTTTCTTCGGGCTGGTTGTCGAGGAAGCCGCTGCAGTAGTTCAGACCCACGAGGCCGCCCTTGTTGGCGAGGGCGCGGATCATCTCGTCGGTGAGGTTGCGGCAGTGGGGCGCGAGGGCGCGGCAGTTGGAGTGGCTGGCCGCAAAGGGGCGGGTGGAGTGCTCCACAATATCCCAGAAGCCCCTGTCGGACAGGTGGCTCACATCTGCGATGATGTGCAGACGCTCCATCTCAGCCAGGAACTCGAAGCCCTTCTCCTTCAAGCCCGTCTCAGTGTTGGGGGCACAGGGCCAGATGTTGTGGCCCCCGCCGGGGACGACGTTGGGGCTGGCAAGCTCGTTCTCGTGGTTCCAGGTCAGGGTCATCATGCGGACGCCCAGCTCGTACATCCGGCGCAGCACGCCGATGCTGCCCTTGCAGCAGCCGCCCTCTTCGATGGTGAGCATTCCGCTGATCTTGCCCTCGGCGGCGTTCTTGCGGATGTCAGAGGGTCGATACACCGGAGCAATATCCTCCGGGTATTTTTCCATGATGCGTTTGAAGACGTCGATTTCTTCCAGCGCCGTCACCAGCGGGTCGGCACCGGGGGTCTTGTCGCCCAGATTGACAAAGGCGGCGAAGCACTGCAGCATATAGTCGCCCTTTTTCAGTTTCTGCAGGTCGATATGCAGATCATTCTGCGCAAAGCTCTTGGGCGTACCCGCCTTTTCGGCGTAGCGCAGCTCACTCAGGGTGTCACAATGTAGATCAAAGACTTTCATTTTTGGTTCTCCTTTGATAAAGGGAAGGTTCTTCTTCCTTTAAGCTACGTTCTCTTTTGCGTGCCAAAAGAGAACCAGAAAAGCACCAGCGATTTCGACGCGC
>OGIK01000325.1_pt1 | contig 60466 bp, 46 predicted proteins | sample 1571781 | NCBI WGS metagenome assembly OGIK01 (sample SAMEA2581956, study PRJEB24529) | metagenome | biome: Human gut stool | place: China | collected 2011
GATGGACGAGGTTCATGAACTAATAAATAGCGTTATTTGACGAACGTTGTACTAGAAGCCCGGTGCGCAGAGTGGGACGGCGCCGCACTCGAAGGCTGCCGCAACGAACAGGCCGTAGCGGCCGAGTACATGGCGAGTCTTCAAGAAATCGACAACGTGACTTCGCAGATTCTCACGGAAGTGCAGGGGCTTATGGGAGAGATCAACCGCACGTCGGACTTGAAGGGCGCAAGCGAACTGCAGGCGCAGATTCAAGCGAAGATGGCGTCGCTTTCCGCAGCCCGCGCACAAGCATCCGTTCAGCTCGCGCAAATGCAGTCGATGCAGCGAGAAGCAGCACGCCGCGAAACCGAACGACTTCACCGGTCGTCCTTCAGTGAGGTCAGTGAAGACGAAATCGAAGCGCTCTGCCGCTAAAGGGGGCTCATGTACTTCGCATCCTTTGGTGAAGAGGTCCTAAACGCCATCAGCAGCTTTGCTTCGCAAGCGTCGTCCGCCCTCATTGACGAAATCCGAATTCCGCTGCTGACCTGCCTCACGATCTACTTCCTGATCAAGGGCTACCTGATTACCTACGGACGGATTGACTCTCCGCTTTCCGACTTCGTCCTGACGGCGGGCAAGATTCTGCTCGTCACGTACTTCGGCCTTAACGCGCTCAACTACGTCAACGACGTGATTCCGGCGATCCGCGGCCTGGAAAACATGCTCGTGGGCATTCTTCGTCTACCGGGTGCGGGAAATGTCGACACGCAAGGGGCCTGGACGGCCATTGACGACATGTGGAAGCAGCTCATGCTCGTCACCAACGTCGCCCTTTCCACCGCGGGGAAAGTTTCGGTCGTATCTGCTTTTGGCACGTGGTTATCGCTTTTCTTCCTTGGGCTTTTAATGGCCGCCATCTCGGTGGCGCTCACCTTTGCAGCGACAGGCGTTCTCATCATCAATGAAATTTCGCTCACGCTGGCATTGGCCTTCGGGCCGCTCTTCATCTGCTGCCTGATGTTTCCGACCGTTCGCAGTTGGTTTGACGGTTGGATCAAAGCGGTCGTCACCTACGTGTTCTGCTCGGTATTGGTTGCGGCCGTCATCTTGCTCGTGACAAACATCTTTCACTCATTTGCCACGGACCTTTTGAATTCGTTGCGCGCTTATGAAAGCGGTCGACCACTCATCAGCGTTTGGCTGCCGGTGCTGAAGTTCTCCGTACTCGGACTCTCATTGACGTCGCTCGTCAAGCTTATTCCGAGCATCGCTGCCGCCATCGTGGGCGGTGTTGCCCTACAGGCTGCCGGATTGGGGCAAATGATGAATGACACTTGGCGCGGTGCTCGTGACATCACCGGCGGCTTTGTCAACGGCATGGGAAAAGGTTCGGGCAGCACGGATCTTCAGAACTACTCGAGAAGTCACCTGATGAGCCGTGACGGCTTCGGCGAACACGGCACGGTCGGAGCAGCAGCTTTCGGAGCTGCTCTGGGCGGCTCGTACCGATTGGGCCGAACGCTCCTGAGCGTCATGCAAAACGACGCGGCTGTGCAATCCATGGCTCCGAATCCTCAGAACGCCACGACGACGGCAGCCCCGCGCACCACCGAGACGAACCAACCGACCGCACAAACGAGAACGGCCACGATGTCCGCAGGCGTAGCGGCATCGGCGGGAGTAGCCGCGTCTTCGAGCCCGTCAACACCGGCCTTCACCCGTCAGGAAACGCCGGAAGAAACCCTCGCCCGCATGAACGCAGCTGCTGCAGCACGACAAAGCGAACGGGTTGCGCAGTTCGCTGCTCAGGACGCAACTTTCCACGCTGAACAGTACGCGTCAGTCTCGGCAACAACCACGGCCCCGCAAGCCGCCACGCCCGCAGCGGGCTTCACGACGCAACCGCAGGAGACGGCATCCACGCAGGTCGGACACTCAGCCGCCTCTTCCACGGTCGAACGGGTGGCGGCTGGAACGACTGCGGCGACAACCTCATCGATCTCTGCTGAGGCCACAGCGCATCAAGAGCCGCCGGTTGAACGCCAACAGGCTCCCAATGAAGACGTCGCCCGAACTAATGCCGACATTCTTCGAGACCGACTTTCCAAGAGTTGACTATGAAATCCCTTCAGACAATCTGTTGCGCCCTGGCGCTGATTTCGCTCTTTCTCACCGGCTGCGGAGCACCCAAGCCGCCGCTCCCCTCAGGAGAACGCATTCCGGTCAACAGCACTCACGCATCACAAGCCGCGACTCGGTCCCGCCTCGCGGATGAGCCGCCCTCCTTAGATCCCTTTGAAAAGCCCGCAGTTGCTCCCGTGGTTGTGCCGCTCAGTGATTCGGTTTTGCCCGATGCCATCTCGGAAACTTCACCGGTGGTGCTTCAGGCAGCCCCTGTGAAAGAAGAAGGCCTTTCCCCGGTCGAGGATGATCAGAACGCCAAGGAGTAACGCATGTTCGGACGAAAGAAGAAAAATCAGACGACGGCCACTGAGGCCCCCAAGAAAGACGCCAAGTACGCCGATGCGATCGGTTGGGAGTCGTCGCGCCTTTCCTTGGCGGAAAAGTCTGAAGCCCGGGCTTGGCTCACGGCGAAAATCTTGGGCGCAACCAATATTGCCCTGGTGGCGGCCATCGTCATCATGATGCCGCTCAAGGAGACGCTCCCCTATGTCATCGAAGTCGACAAGTCGACCGGCATGTCGACCATCCTCTCGGTTGCCAACGCCGAAGAAATTCCGGTCTCGGAAGTCATGGACAAGTACTGGCTTTCCGAGTACGTCCAAGCACGAGAAGCCTACGACTACCGCACGCTGGAAAACGACTACATCAAGACGCGTGAACTCTCGATGCCCAACGTTTTTGAACCGTACTCGCGTCAATTCGGGACGGACAAAAACTCCATGGAACAAACGATCGGCGACACCAAGCGCATCCTTGTTGAACTCTTGAGCGTCGTCCCTAACGGCAACGGAATTGCAACCGTGCGCTTTCGCAAAAAGCTCGTAGATACGCAAACCGGACAGCCCGAAGGGGCGGACGTCTGGACCGCGCGCATCGGGTACGAATACGTACCGACCTTCAAGGTGGAAGAAGCCAAGCGGCTTATCAACCCGTTCGGCTTCAAGGTCACGACCTACCGCGTCGATCAGGAACTGAAGTGAGGTTGATATGCACTTTCCGCTTTGCTTGAGTCTTTCTACGCTCGCTTTGTCTCTCTTTTCGGGCTCTGTCAGTGCACTCGATACGCCCACCGTCAGCAAACTTGATCGGCGGCTCTACACGACGGCCTACGAAGAGAATCAGGTCTATCCGATCTATGCCGTGAACGGTCTTGTGACCTCCATCGTCTTCGCAGAAGACGAGAAGGTAGACGTTCACACCTCAGGCTTTTCAACGGCTTGGGAGTTCGCTGCCCGCGGCAATCACTTCTTTTTGAAGCCTCGCGCCAAAGAAGGCAACACCAATCTCGTCGTGGTCACGAACAAACGCACCTACCACTTCGATCTTCGCCTTGGGTGGAACCGTAAGACTGCTACCTATGAGCTGACCTTCACCTACCCGGAAGAAGAAGCGGCCAAACGAGCTGCCGCCACCGAAAAAGAACGCGTGGAGGCTCGACTGAAGACCACCGCCACGAAACCCACCGCAGCCGCCGAAGCTCCTGCCTCCAACCGCGACTACACCATGAATTTTGGTGAAGCAAAGTCTTCGCGCAGCATTGCTCCCATGGAAGCGTTCGATGACGGGCGCTTCACCTATCTTCGTTTTGGTAAAAGCAGCGATTTCCCCTCGGTCTATCGCGTCGTGGACGAGACGGAAACGTTGCTCAACGCGCATGTAGAAGGCGATTGGCTCGTGGTGCACGGCATCTATGAGGCGCTTCGTCTGCGAGCTGGGCAAGCCGTCGTTGGTCTTTACAACGAAAGCTACACGGGAGGAGGAGCCGACACGGAAGCCGGCGTCTCGGTACCCGGCCTGCGTCGTGTTTCGGTGGGAGGTCAATGATGTTCGATAAGAAAAAGAAAGAGGCAGCTGCGCCCGAGCCGTCGGACCTCGCCGCCGGTATTCCCTCCGTCGCAGGAAAGCGCAGCACCGGCAGCAAGCAATCGGCGTTTTTACTCTTTGCCGCCTGCATCGTCGTAGGTTTCGTCGGCATTGCCGCCTGGCAATTCAAGGGAACACTGTTGGGCTCGGATGAGGCGGAAGTCGTTCCGGAAAACGACATCAACGTCTACACGAGCTCGAAATCTCTGACCGTGCCGCCGGTACCGCCCAAGAGAGCGGAACCGAAGCCCGAACCGGAACCGATCGTCAAGGAAGAACCGGAGGAAAAGCCGCCGCTGCCGGCCGCCCCGCCACCGCTCCCAGTACAACCTGCAACCGTTGCGCAGCCTGCGCAACCGCAAAAGCAGGAACCAACACTCGAAGAACGTCGTTTTGCCGCACCCCTCATGAGCGCGAACAATGACGGTCCTTCTGCAACCCCCGTGCAAGGAGCAACGGACGACATGGACGGTGCTCCACGCGGAGACGGCGGACGGCTCGGCAGCATGCTTTCCGCGGTCGACACGCCCGGGGTTCGGGCCCGCAGAATGCCGAATCGAACATTTCTCCTGCCTAAGGGCACCTTCATCGACTGCATTCTGGAAACCAAAGTGGATACGACGGTTCCCGGCATGACGAGCTGCGTCATCCCTCGAACGCTTTATTCCGCCGACGGCAAAGTGCTGCTCATTGAACGCGGCTCCAAGGTGATCGGCGAATACAAGGGAGCCGTCGAAAACGGCCTCAACCGAATCTTCGTTCTGTGGACGCAGCTGCAGACACCGACCAGTGTGCGCATCAACCTCGACTCGCCTGGTACCGACGAAATGGGCGGCAGCGGTCTCTCCGGACACGTCGACTATCACTGGTGGAAGCGCTTTGGCAATGCCTTGCTCTTTAGCTTGATCCAAGACGGTTTTGAATTCGCCGGAAATCAAGCTTCCGACAACAACGGCGGCGTCAACTACTACCAGAACTCGCAGGACGGCATGGAAGAAATCGTCCGGGAAGCCATGCGTCAGTCAGGAAACATCCCGCCGACCCTCACTCGGAACCAAGGTTCTCGCATCGGCATCTTCGTGGGCCGCGATTTGGACTTTTCTTCCGTCTACGGGCTTGCGCTTCGCTGATGCCAAGGAGAGCCTGATGAGCACCGCACGATACATCCGTGAATACCTGACTGCGCACCCCGACGCTCACCGCGACGAAGTCATCGACCGCTTGGGCTACGACTTCGAACATGAAACCGTGCGTGGTCCGGTTTATGACTCCTGGGGCGAAAGCGTGATGGATGAGCACAACTGCTTGGAGCTTCGCGAAGAACTCCAAGAACTGCTCGCAAGCTTCAAAACCGAGGACTCAAAAGCCGCCTACGAAATCGCCCGTCTTGGCTTGAATCCCCAGCAGCTTACCGAGTACCGCACAAGCATTTCGTCATTCGTCACGTCCTGCCTGGATGCCTATGAACCCAAGCTCACAGGCTTCATCGTGGAAGCGGTCGATCCTGAAGAGGAAATCCACCCTGCTGGTAGCCTGCGGGTGCAATTTCTGGATGGCTACGGCGACCGCTTGGTTGGCACCTACGTCCGTCTTGCCCCGGCCGCTGCCAACTCTTCACCGGACCAACCGTTGCGCATGGAGCTTTCCCGAGAGATGGTGAGTGAAGACAGCGAAGGCTACGAGTCGCCCGACATGCTCCCTTCGGTTCGTCGCGCCGCGCAACGGCACTTGCTGACGCACTACGACGAAATCAGAGAGGCGGCAATCGCTGCGACAAAGGAGCGCTCACCGCTCGAAGCGGAGGTAGAACCAGCAGCCGAGACAACGCCGCCGCTCCACTACGCCGTCCGTGACGCTGCCGGAGAGCTCGCCGCACGAACGCCGGACTTGGCGGCTCTTTACCGCGAAAGCTTTCCGGACTCTCAACTCGACAGCAACTCATCGCTCGAAGACGTTCGCAACACGGTGCAGCAGCGCCAGGTTACCGATGAGCTGCGCTTCACCGAACGGCTCGTGCACGGTCACGGTTTTTCATGGGATGCCGCCGAACGCGTGGAAACGCCAAATCCCTCCGAACACCTTTTCCTTTGCAACGCACAAGGGGATGTTGTCATGAAAGTCAATCCTGAAACCACGCAGGCCGAAGTCGATCGCGAACAGGCCTGGGCCAAGGAGCGCGAGCCGGTCGTCGCGGTGCTTGCCGAATCCTATCGAAAGGCGGGGAGGCCGGAAAAGTTTGTCTCCGACTTTGCAAAACGCCTCGATGAAGCGCTCAAGAGTGCTCAGTTGGAAGGCAAAACTTTCTCGCTCAACGTCTACGACCGTAACGCCCCCTCCAAGAATGCCGTCACGATCGAGCTCAAGCAAAGCTCGAAGGAGCGTACGCGATGAGCGGGCGAGACACGTCGGTCAATCACTTCTTGGAGCCGCTGCGTCCGTTTCTGAGCGACAACGCAACTACCGAAATCGTCGTCAACCGCCCAGGACAGGTGTACTTTGAAACGCGTGTCGGTTGGAAAGCTCAGGACGTTCCGGAGCTCACCTATGACCACCTCATCAAACTCGGCGTTGCCGTCGCGAAATTCGCCGGGGAAAACGTCCTCTTTCAAAGCACGGTTCCCATTCTCTCGGCTGTGCTGCCGGGCGGTGAACGCGCGCAGTTCGTCATGCCGCCCGCTTGCCGTGCAGACACTGTGAGCCTCACGATCCGAAAGCCTTCCTTCGACGTTCGCACGCTCGACATGTACATCGAGGACGGCTTCTTCGATCGCATTCAGGCCGCCAACCGTCTCAACACGGCGGACGGGGAACTGCTTGATCGCTATAAGCACATTCACGACATGCCGCAGGCCAATGAACGAAGAGCAGAGTTTCTTCAACGCTGCGTAGAGCTCGGCAAGAACGTGGTCATTGCCGGCGAAACGGGAAGCGGCAAGACAACCTTCATGAAAGCCTTGATGCAGTGCATCCCCACGAGCGAACGCATCATCACGATTGAAGACGTTCCCGAACTCGTTTACGGGCTTCCAAAGCACGACAACCAGGTCAATCTCTTCTACCCGTCGGAAGGCGGTGCAGATGCAACCGTCACGGCTTCAAGCCTCCTGCGCTCGTGCCTGCGCATGAAACCCGACCGCATTCTCTTGGCGGAATTGCGAGGCGGAGAAACGTTCGACTTTCTGAACGTTTGTCTCTCAGGCCACGGCGGCTCCATCACTTCCTGCCACGCGGGTAGCTGCGCCGGCGTTTTCGAGTACCTCGCGCTCAAAGTGCTGCAATCCGATACCGGCAAAACGCTCCCCTACGACGTGATCCGCAAGCTTCTTTACCTGACCGTCGACGTGGTCGTGCACATTCACAACGACCGCGCAATCGGCCGCCACATCACCGAAATTTGGTTCGATCCCTCCGTCAAGCGCTTCTGATGTCTCCAAAATCCACGAAACTCGCCCGCATCGTCTTCATCCTGTTGGGCATCGCCACCGTCATCATCGGCATCCCGTGGGCAAGCGGCGCGGCGTTTCTTCACGTCAATGGTGCGGACCCCGCGCTCGCCGGACCGTTCTCAATCATTGAGTATTGGAAGCTGTACGCGCATTCGCCCGAAAAATTCGTCCGGGTATCCGTGCAGCTTTGTGCCATCGGTCCCTGGGCTCTTCTTGCCGGCTTCATCGGATGGGCCGTCATCGCCAAGCAAAACCGTCCGTTGCACGGTGCAGCGCGCTTTGCCAACACGGCCGAGATCCGCAAAGCTGGGCTGCTCGATCCCAAGGGTGGACTCGAAAAGACCATTTTGGTCGGAAAGAAAAACGGCCGTTACCTGACCTATGGCGGCTACCAGTTCGTCATCCTGGCTGCACCGACGCGTTCCGGCAAAGGAGTCGGCATCGTTGTTCCCAACTGCCTCAACTACTCGGACTCCCTGGTGGTACTCGACATCAAGGGCGAGAACTTCGACATTACCTCGGGCTTTCGAGCCATGCACGGACAGAAGGTCTACCTTTTCGCACCTTTTGATGAAGCCGGCGTCACGCACCGCTACAACCCGCTTGAATACATTTCGGACGACCCCGCGCAGCGCCTGGGCGACATTGATGCCATCGGCACCGCGCTCTACTCGGGCGGTAATCAGAACGACAAGTTTTGGAGTGAGAACGCCAAGGACCTCTTTCGCGGGCTCTGTCTTTTCGTGCTCGAACGCAAGGACCTCCCGAAAACCTTCGGTGAGATTCTCCGTCAGGCTTCCGGCAAAGGAAAGCCGTTGAAAGAGTATATCTTCGAAGAACTCAAGAAAGCGCAGGATGCCGGACACCCTTTCTCGAACGCCTGCATCGATTGCTTGAACCGCGTGCTCTCCAACTCCGAGAATACCTTGGCTGGCATCGTCGCGACGTTCGGCACGCCACTCTTGATTTTTCAGAATCCCCGAGTCGACCTCGCAACGTCCGCCAACGACTTCGACCTGCGAGAAGTTCGCCGCGAGCGCATGAGCATCTACTTCAAGATGCCGCCCAATAAGCTCAAAGAGGGCTCGGTGCTCGTCAATCTCTTTTTCGATCAGCTCCTCAACCTAAACACCCGTGTGCTGCCGTCACAAGACAAGACCCTGAAACATCAGTGTCTCGTGCTTCTTGACGAAATGACGTCCATCGGGAAGGTCGCCATGATTGCGCAGGCGGTGAGCTACATGGCAGGCTACAACATGCGGCTCTTAACGATCATCCAGAATAAATCGCAGCTGGAAGACGTCTATGGGAAAGCCGGAGCACTGACGCTCCTCTCGAATCACGCACTGATGATCATGTACGCGCCGAGCCCAACGGTTCAGTCCGACGCACAGGAATACTCTGAAATGCTCGGCTACGAGACGGTGAAAAGCCGGTCGCGCACGTCCAGCATGCAGTCGTCCTCCACTTCGACGAGCGATCAGCGCCGTGCACTGATGCTGCCGCAGGAAATCCGCGAACTGGGTCAAACGCGGGAAATCGTGAGCTTGGAGAATTGCAAGCCGATCCTCTGCGACAAAATCCGGTACTACGAGGATCCGGACTTCACCTGCCGAGCAAACCTTCCTCCTCCGAGCATCCCCAAGCAGGACATCGACACTTTCATCGCCAAGATCGAAAACCGCACGCGCCCCATCACCGCAGGCGAAATGGCCGCGCCTTCCGAAGCCGCCGACAAGGTCGTGCTCGAAGGCCTTCAGGAGCTGCCGCAAAGCGCTGCAGCCTGGGGACAGGACGAAGTGGAAAGCTTCGTCGACTTCGACGTTCAGGCTGCGCTCAGTTCTCTCACTTTCGCGCCCCGATCGGGAGGCCACGCGGGGGTCTCCTCTGACGGCATCGCTGATCAGGAAACCAAAGATGCCATGATTGCCGACATTTTTGACGTAACGGACGTCGATTCGAGTGCGTCAAGTGAGAACCCGCAGGAAAGCAAACCCGCCGCAGCAGCCGACGCTATCACCGATCTTGCCGATCAACTGACTGCTTCGGCGGATGAAGCAGCAGAAAGCAATGGCGAACTGGCCGCTGACACGACGGAGGAAGAGTCGGCCAATACCGACACCTCTGATCTGCAGAAGACGCTCGAAAGCATTGATGCTTTGATGAGCACGACGGACAGCACCAAGACTGAGTTACCGATCGAGAAGTTTTACTCAAAAACGGCCGTCCGTGACACGCGGCGTGTTGGCTCTTAACTTTTCGTTGAGATCCACTAAAATGTGGGTAACAGTTCCCGAAGGCCTCTGTCCGAGTGATCGAACACGCATACAAAGAGGGACGCTTCGCCGGCAATGCTTGCGTTGTCGGCATTTTTGTTGAAAGGAGGGAGATTGATTTGAAACGACCGCTTTTGACTTTGTTCCTTGTCGCCCTCCTCTCGGGCTGCTCCGCAGCGATTCAATATCATCCGTTTGTTGGGGATGTACAGGTTCTCAAGGGTTCCGGTGGCGCATGCGACAACGTTGATGGTGTCGAAATATGGGTCAAAGGAGCACCATCCCAACCATTCACTGTCGTCGGGTACATTGACGGTCAATACACCGAAGACATCGGAGAAGAAGCCGCCCTGAAACGGCTCATCGTAAAGAAGGTGAAAGAGGTCTCAGGCTCAGGCGTAATTCGTATCTCTCGTAGTTCTGGACGTGGCGATTCGTACTTTGTCGGCAACGTTCTCATCACCGATACGGACATCAAGGACGAGTATGTCGTTTTCCGGTATCAGTAGCGAAATTCGCGAGAATTTTCGGAAGAATGTTGCTCAACGCATGAAGGGACGCTCCCTTGCGAGAACGTCCCCTGCGCCTTAACGCTTCGCCTCATGCGGACCAGACTCTGGATTCTGTGAACCTGCGCGCCAAACGGACTGGCAACGTCTATGAACTCTTACTCAACCCAGCCAATACAGATTTCAGCTGATCAAGGCTTTGCTGAACGGTTTGACAGGAATTCAACCAAGAAGCCAACCCCGGAAACGAATACCGAAGTGTCCTGTGAATTCTTTTATATTGCCGCCACAGGTCTTCATTGATGATCGGCTCATGATGAGCCACACGATTTCGAAAGCGTCGGATTTGATGTGTGGCGGTTTGTAATTCCATCCGTAGGGCCTCAGCATCCCTCCCAAACAATGGATAGCGTGATGGGAGGGTTGATTTCCATATCAAGTTATGAAGTTTCTTGTTGAGAATTTTCTCCCAGAAAGCGAATTTGAGACTTGAAACAATATCGTCAGTCGTCAACGCTTCCCCCTTGGCTCGCTGAGCATCCTGAATGCCCTCTTCCAATATACTGCGGGCCTCTTTGGTAATAACTTTCGCAAACACCGGCTGCACCGGCCAGTTAGAGCCAAACGTTTGGGCTAAGCAATCGGCCAACCTATTGCGAAGAACCACTTCGAAAAGCTCGAGCGGCTCCCAGAAAGATGCTGCAAGCTGAGCGTTTACATGGTGAAGCTGGAAAGCGCCGGCCACATCATTTTTGGAGTACCGAAGATACGTACCAAGACGTGCGCCTGATAAGGCTTGACTCACTTCATCATATTTGATCTGGTCTCTTGACATTTCAGCTACTGTTTTTTAACATCCTGAGGAGTGCCTAGGGGATTGTATCCTGCCGGATCCCCCTAGGAGTTGACGGAGGGGTGGTCGTTCGCGGTCGCCCCTCTAGTTTTATGTCCCTTACAGTAGCCAACGAGCAGAATCTCAGCGGCCTGAGTCTCATCAGCTCTCCAACATTCTCGCAAAGACACGATCCCCGCGTTTCTGAGCAAGTTCGTTTTCAGGTATCCTTCTACTTGGCAATTCCCCGGTAACAGGCCTCAGGCTTCGCCTGAGTTTCCGACACTTCTGTTACTGAGGCTCAAGATGTCTGACTTCCAAGACATTTCCACCAGCGTCGTTGTTCACGGCGCTCCCAAGGTCGAAAAATTCACTCCGATGTCCGGCCAAAACGCCGGCAAAGAACAGACGGTTCTGAATTTCCGCGCCTATCACCCGAATTTTCAACGCCAAGAGGACGGCAGCTTCAAGATGCTCGACTCCGACTGGTATGACGTCAAGTACAACGGGAAGGCGATCGAGCAGGTGCAAGGCCTGCTCAAAGACGGCATGACGCTCGAAGTGCGCGGCAGCATGCGCGAGCGCGGCTGGAAAGATCGTGAAGGAAACGACCGCACCACACACGAAATCTTCGCCAAAAGCCTGGGACTCTCGCTGACGCAGCCCGGCCTCACGGGCGTTGAGTTTCAAAAGCCTGACCGCAGCCGACAAGCGCAGGCGGAACAAACCAAAGAGCGCTAACCGCTTCATTTCGACTTTTCACCCGCATGTCCCTGCGACATGCTGTCCCTTGTCGTCCCCGGAGTACCGAAATGGAAGAGACTCTCACGCCCCAAGAGCGAAAAGCGCTCATCGAAAGCATCAAAAACTCCGCCATTGAGCGCAACGTGCTGCATCACTATGGCCTGTCTGAAAAGGAAGCCGAAACGTTCGGCGCTTTTGAAGAGGCTTCGCTCACCGCGGAAGAAACCGACGACCTCATCAAGGAATTCTTCAAGGAGGCCTGCAAAGATCCGGCCATCTTTCGCTCGTCGGGAGATCGGCCATGAGTAAATCGCAAGACCGGCTGAATGCACTGGCCGAAGAAGTCACCTCCCGCCTCATTGAACAGCTCGAGAAAGGCACTGCGCCTTGGCAAAAACCGTGGAATGGCGTCATCAGTCGTCCTCACAATCCGCTCACCGCGACGCAGTACTCAGGGGCAAACTGGCTTTTTCTGCAAATGGCAGCAGAAGTGCAAGGGTTTTCTGATCCGCGTTGGATGACCTTTAAGCAGATCACGGACGCAGGCGGCCACGTGAAGAAAGGTTCGCGCGGTGTGCCGTGCTTATATTGGGCCGACAAGTGGCTTGATGCTGAGGGCAAACCGCTTTCTGCCAAAGAGGTCCGAGAGCTTCCTCCTGAGTCACGACAACGCATTTTGATTCCTTGTCGCTTTGTCGTCTTCAATGCCGAGCAGACCGAAGGCTTGAACCTTCCGGAGTGGAAAGCTCCCGAAGTCACCTGGGATCCGAACGAACGCGCCGAGAAGATTCTCGAAGCCTCCAACGCCGTCATCCACCACAAGCTCGGCAACGCAGCGTTCTACAGCCCGTCAACAGACTCGATCACGCTCCCAGAGCGAGGACAGTTCGCCAAGGCCTCCGACTACTACGACACGGCGCTGCATGAGCTCGGTCACTGGACAGGCCATGAATCTCGTCTCAATCGCGACCTTAGCGGTCGTTTTGGCACGCCCGATTACGCCAAGGAAGAACTGCGCGCGGAAATCGCCTCGATGATGCTCGCCTCCGAGATTGGTCTTCCGCACAACACGCAGCAGCACGCTGCCTACGTCTCCTCTTGGATCAAGGTACTCAAGGAAGATCCCGTCGAAATCATTCGCGCCTCCGCTGACGCACAGAAGATCACCGACTTCGTGAAAAACCTTGAACAGGAACGCTACTACGTCGTCGACTACGAGAAAAACGCCGTTTTGCGACTCACTCACCCCGAATGGGTTGCCGGCGTTCGTAAGGTGCTGAACGACAAGCCGAAAGCCTTGGCGAAATTTGAATCGTTTCTCGTCCCCGTTCAGGGAAACACGCTCTCTCCGGAGCACTTGGAGAGAAACGCCTGCAATGCCCTGCTCAACCCTACGGACCCACGGTCGCAAATTCTTCTGTCTATCACGCTGCACAGAGGTGCCGTTGCTACAAGTGATCCGCATCACTTCATTGGCCTTGCCAAGCTGCAGCCGAGGTTGGAAGACAAAGCCTTTCGATTCCTGCAGCGTATCGATGGCAATGACGTTGCTGAAAAAGCCCGAGCGGATTGGGCGCAAGAAGAAGCACGGAACTCGACGACCGCTCTCGCTTTCGGCCTCAACTCTCACAACTATTGGAAGGCTTTGGAGAAAATCACCGCCAAGGAGAAGACGCCTCTCGAAACGGCCGCGGAGAAGTTCACTGCCGCGGCTCCTGAAGAGCAAAAACTCGTCGCCCGCGAAGCGCTGGCGGCCGTCAAGGCCGAGAAGCGTTTCTACCTGATCGACTTTGAGGCCAATGATGCGTCCGTTGTCACGCACCGCGAGTTGATGGCGAAAGCCAAGAACATCCTGCAAGACAACCCGGGCGCGAAACAAGAGTTTGAAGAGGCCTTTGTCACGGAGACCAAGGCTGGCAAAATCGTTCGAGACAGTGACCCGGATCGAAAAGAAAGACAGGTGCTGCGCCGTTTGCTCGACCCCACCTTGCCGTGGTCGAATTTGGAGAAGTGTCCGGTAAATCACGCAGGACTCTTTTACACCGACAATCCGCTGCAGGCCGTTGCAGCCGCGTCCTTCTATTCCCCAGACCTCGCCCAAAAAGCGACGGCCCTCGTAGCTCGCGTCGATAGCGGCATCACCGTTGACGACATTCACCGGCAGCTGCAGGATCCCAAATTTGTGGAGTCCTTGAAGCCGCAGCGTCTGTGCGCGGAGCGCTATTGGAAAACGCTGGACACCGAACGCAGCAAAGCGGCCTTTCCGAAATCGATTGAAGCGCTTGAACCGTCCTCTTCCGGCAAAAAGTTTTATGTCCTCGACTTCGAGCGAAACGGTGTGCAGCGACTCACGCACGCGGAGTTCATGCAGAAAGCCCGCGACATTCTGGAAAAGAATCCGCGCGCAAAAGCTGAATTCGAGTCCGCCTGGGGTATCGCGCTTCAACGAGGCAAGATGACGCAGGAACGGGAACGCAATCTGGTGGGGATGGTGCTCGACCCCGCCAATGCCTGGTCGTTCCTACACGGCGTCTACGCTGATCACCAAGGACTCTTCATCACCGATCGCCCAGCGCTGGCCGTTCAGGTCGCCAAGCTGAAATCTGACGACTTTGCCAATCATGTTTTCAAACACGCGGCAAAAGCGAGCCGCGGATTCTCATTGAAGACCCTACAGGAAGAAGCCATTCAGCCGCCGTTCCTTGATGAAATGGCAATCATTCGCCTGAACAGCGAAAAACATTGGGGTGTACTTGGAGAAAAACGACTCCTTCGTGGGGCGCTGGAAGCGAACTACTTACAGGAACCGTTGCGCGAGAAGCTCAAGAAACTGCCGGAAAGCGACCGCGACGAGTACAAGCAACGGGCCGTTGCAGCCGTGTGTCAAGAAGACAAAGAGAGCTACGAAAGGACGAACACCTACTACGCCGTTGACTTCAAAACGCGAATGGTTCACCGTTGGTCGCATGAGCAGGTCATGCGGCAAGGCCTTCACATCATTCGCGACAACGCGAAAGCACTGGCACGCTTCGAGATGGAGAAAAAGGAGGCCGTTCTCAAGGACGGCGCTTCCCCGGAAAAGGCCGAAGCAAGCGCCCTTCGTGAACGAGTGAGCCCCGCTTCGAAAGACTGGATGATCGGCATCGACCGAGGGCATCCCGGTTTCTTTTTCAGCAAGGACCCGGCGGAGAGCATGGCAGCAGCCTCAAAGGTGTCTCCCGACATTGCCCGTCGAGTCGAAATGCGAGTACAGCTTGCTGAAGGAGCCGCCGCAGCAAGCCTCGCTAAGGTTCGCGCCACCGCACTTGAGAAGTCACCTGCCTTCCAGGCGAATTGGGTAATTCAACCATCGCTGGGAAAAGCGTCGGAGGTTGGCCTCAAAACCACTGCAGCCGATTCTCAAAAACCGCGAACGCTTGAACGCTGATCGGGGAGGCCGCACATGAGACTCTTCATTGCAGAAAAACCGTCCGTCGCGAAAGCCATCGTTGCCGAGCTTGGCTGCGTCACGCGCGGCGACGGGTTCATTACGTGCAAGGACGGCTCAGTCGTCACCTGGTGCTTCGGACATCTGCTCGAGCAGGCGGAACCGGACGCGTATTTGCCGGACGACGTTCCACGTACGAAAAAAGGATCCAAAGTCTGGCGTTTTGAAGATCTTCCGATCTTTCCCAAGACATGGAAGCTCTTGCCCAAGAACGACAAAGGCGTTAAGAAGCAGCTCTCAACGATCGGGAAACTGCTCAAGAAAGCTTCCCTGGTCGTACACGCCGGGGACCCTGACCGCGAGGGACAGCTCCTCGTCGATGAAGTTCTGGAACACTTCCGCTACACCGACCGCGTGCAACGCTTCTGGGTTTCCGCGCAGGACAGTGCGTCGATACGCAAAGGACTCACCGACCTTCGAGACAACGAGAGGTTCAACGGCATGAAGTTGGCTGCGCTTGGGCGTTCCCGTGCCGACTGGCTGCTCGGCATGAACCTGTCGCGCGCCTATACACTGACGCAGCAGGCGCAAGGCAAAAAGGAGCTCATCGCCGTCGGTCGCGTGCAGACGCCGACGCTTGCCCTGGTCGCGAAAAGAGATGCTGCGATCCGTCATTTCAAGCCGGTGTCTTATTTCATCATCAAGGCCTGCCTTGGCGGCGATAAACCCTTTACTGCCGTCTGGGAGCCTGGGGAGTCGCAAGCGGGAATCGACGAACAAAAGCGCTTGACCGATCGAAGCATCGCGGCTGCGTTGCAGCAACGACTGAAAGTCGTCAGCCAAGCAACTGTCGTCAGCTGCTCGCGCACGCCCAAGAAGATTGCGCAGCCGAAGGCTTTCTCGCTTGCCGACATTCAACTGGTTGCCTCGAACCAATTCGGCTTTTCCGCCGAGAAGACGCTCAATCTGTGCCAATCCCTTTACGAAACGCACAAGGCGACGAGCTACCCGCGCACGGATTGCTCGTTCCTTCCTGAGTCTCAACACGCCGACGCAAAGAACGTACTCACGGCGATCGCCAAGACCATGCCGTCCCTGGCGGGCCTCGTCGCGAAATGCGACTGCTCGATCTATTCGCCGACTTGGAACGACAAAAAGATCACGGCGCACCACGGCATCATCCCGACGCAGCAAGCTGCCGACGGATCCAAGTTCAGCGACGAAGAACGGAAAATCTATCGTTTGATCGCCGAACGCTACTTGGCGAACTTCCTTCCCGCACACGAGTACCTGGCGTGCAGCATCGAATTGCGCATCGCAACAGAACGTTTCTCAGCCAAAGGGCGACTTGTCACGAAGCCCGGTTGGAAGGCTGCCACAGGCGTAGCCGATGAAGAGAAACCGGATGATGAAGGTCAGGCCCTGCCGGTACTGCAGCCTGGCCTGCAGTTGCCCGTATCCGGAATCGACTGCAAGGAAGAACGCACGAAACCGCCCGCCGCCTTCACCGAAGGCACACTGATTCGTACCATGGAAAACATCCACCAAGCAGTGGACGACCCGCAGAGCAAGAAGTTCCTCAAGGAGGGGGACGGCATCGGCACGCCCGCCACGCGCGCGGCCATCATCACCGAACTCAAGCGGAAGAAGTACCTCGAAGCCAAGGGCAAAAAGATCGTTGCAACCGAACTTGGCGTTCACCTGCTACAGGTAGTTCCGGACGTCATGAAAAATCCGGTCCTCACCGCGCTCTTCGAACGTATTCTCCGCGAAGTAGAGACTGGAAAAGTTCCGCTTGACGTCTTCATTGAGAAGCAAAAGCAGCTGGTCATCAACGAACTGAGAAGGCTTCGGAAATGACCAAGAACTCTGCTCTCGATCGGCTATTCCCGGAATCCATGCGGTATCACAAGGGGCATGTCGCAGACCCCGACCGTAAAGGTGGGGCTGGCGGCCGCTCTCGACTCGTACGGTTGACTCCCAGGCAGAAACTTACGGGCATCGTCAGAAGGGCACCGGAAGTCATGCTGAAGATCGGACGTGCCAACGTTCGCTGCCTCCAACACATGCAGGCCGCAGCCGACTACATCAGTCGAAACGGCAAACTCGAAATCGAAGACCAGGACAGCTTCACCCACGGCTCCAAGGAACAAGTGCAGGCTGTCGTCCGTCAATGGGGACTTCAATCGCAAATCCCCCAAGAGGAGTCCTCAAACGATCGTCGTGCCCACGGTCGCCGGATCATCCTCTCCATGCCGGCCGGTACGCCGACAGTGGGCTTCAAAGCAGCATGCCGCAAATGGGCTCAAGACACGTTGAGCGGATACGACTACCTGATGGCGTTTCACACGCCGGAAAATGACCGCAGGACGACGCAGCCGCACTGCCATATCTTGCTTCGAACCATCGGCCATGACGGACGCCGTTTTCACATCGACAATGCTCGCCGTGAGGAGATGCGCGAACATTTCGCCGTATGTTTGCGAGAACAAGGCATCGAGGCCAACGCTACGCAGCGTTGGCAGCGCGGCGTGACACGCCGTTCACTGGGGCAACCGGAGTTTCACAACGCGCGAAAGGTGCAAACCAACAAGGAACGCGCCCGCAAGCACGCCATTGCACGAAAAAAGAAGGCCCTGCTGCTCAAGACCATGCAAAACCGTTTGCAGGACGTCGAACGCTCCGTTCGTAGCGGGAAGCCTATCCCTGATCCGCCGGGCATCGTCAAGGCAAAGGCGAAACGTCAGGAGCTCACCGATCTTCTGAACGACGTAATCAACGAGCTGAACGCCGGTTCTGGTCAGGACAAGATACTCGCGCAAGCAACGAAGGAGCACCTGCAGAAACTGCCGCCCGTCAAATCTGCCGTACAAGAAGCCGTCAGTTCATTGACCGACAACGAAAATGTCCTCAGGCCCCCGGAAGCAGCAGCGGTTCCGCCGCAGCACGATTCCCGGGCAGCTCTTTAAAAATCGGGATATCGAGTTTATTCAGCTGACACTGCAGGCAATTTAGGGCTTTGCCCTCTCCGCCTTCGGCGGATTCACCCAAGGTTTTTTCAGCCCGTAAGAATGACGCTTCGACAAACCCCAATAACCAGAAACGTCGAAGAATCATAAGCTCGGAATTGCGCGGATAGGAGAGGTCCGAATCCGCGTGCCCGCGAGAATGCGAGATCGACCGGCAGCGCCGCTTCGGCAGCGTTATCGGTCACGCTGCTCGACGGCGCAAACGCGCTGCCGAGCGTCTCTCCGATGACGAGTCGCTGACGACGCTTCTATGGTCGCGCGAATCGGCTTGGAGCGACGATCCGCCTTCTTGGGCTGGTGTTGGTGCAACGATGTGAAGACGGCGAGTCGTTCCGCCGCAGGCGTGGACGGGCTATTCAGCCGTCACAGTAGGGAAGAGGGCCTCCTTGAGACCTTCGGTCTTTACGGCATCTACGTACCAAAATGTTCTTGCTCAACATTTAAAAGGAGGCCCTCATGCCGAATTCTACTGACTTTCAGACCATCGTTGGCATCGACATTGCGAAGAGCGTATTTCAGGTCTACAGCTGCGATACCGAGACCGGCATCATCTCGAATGAGAAGATCAAGCGAGACCGGTTGCTCGAGCACTTCACCAACGTTCCCGCGTGCAAAATCGGCATGGAAGCGTGCGGCAGTTCCCAGTACTGGGCCCGCAAGCTCACCGCCCTCGGGCACACGGTCAAGCTGATGGATCCCAAGCTCGTCAAACCCTTCGTCTCTCACAACAAGAGCGACAGGGCCGACGCCGAGGGCATCTATCACGCTTTACTGCACGGCACGCGATGCGTGCCCGTGAAGAACGATACAGAACGTGACGTCGACACGCTGCTGACGCTTAGAACGCGCTTGGTCAAGCTGCAAACCGGCGACATCAATCACGTGCGCGGCCTTCTCGCCGAATACGGGCAGATCATGCCGTGCTCAACGGTGAGGTTTCTCGATGAGGTCGGCAACTGCATCAACAGCCTTGAAGGCGATGCGGCTCAAGCGGTCATCGAAGAGCTGCGCCTGGTCGTGGACGGCATCCGCAAGCGGGCCGAGCGAATCAAGACGATTTCGTCGAACATCGCCGCCCTTGCGAAGAAAACCAAGCACGCAGCCAATCTCTTGACCGTGCCGGGCGTCGGCATCATCACGATGGCGTACATGTGTGTGCTCCTGGCCGACCCGCAGGTGTATTCGTCGGGAAGACAGTTCGCCGCGTTCCTCGGCCTCGTGCCCATGCACACCGGCAGCGGCGGCAAGACCATCACGACGCATATCCCGATGCGCTGCAACCAACAGCTCCGTGCGCTGATGATTGAATGCGCTCAGGCCGTCGCCAGGGCCAAATACAAGACCCCGTGGGTATCGGCCATCCTCGCAAAGAAGCCCAAGAAGGTGGCGCTCGTCGCCATCGCCAACCGCATCGCTCGACAGTGCTGGGCCGTCGCCTCGAAGGGCGAGGCCTGGAAAGACTTGAGCGTCACGACAGCATAGGAGACGACATCGTGCCCGTCCGGATTGCTCAAGCTTGCTGATGTGAAATCGGTTACGCCGACCCCTGTCAAACCTGCGTATGATTTAAGCAATTAGTTGCTGTCCGACAATTTAGGAGCGGGGGTCAGACCTTACATCATGGCCACGTCGAAGGCGCACAGTCGCCGCAGAAATGACGATCAACAGGTCGAATAAGAATGCTCAATCCAATGACTTCGTAGCACATCGGAAGCCTGCACCCGGATCGGTCCCTAACTCAGTTGTGAACATCTGAAAACCAGCATGCGCATCTTTGCCAGTGCGATGCCTGATCGCACCGGCAAGGATACGTGCTGCCCTAAAAAGGCAGGCAGTCAAGGGGTTTGGCAACTTGACGACGAACTGAACCAATAAAGAAGGGAACGCCGCAACACCCTGTTTCACAAGGATTTTTTTCTGAGTGAATCGCCATTGGGCACCTTCATTCGAACTTTCGTTGGGCGCAGATTACGCCGCATAAGAAGCAGGGGTTTGACTTCCGTCAAGCGGGAACACCCCCGATCCTTGACACCTGAGGACATAAGAAACCATACATGCGAAGCGAGCAGAGGTTAAACGAACTACAACAAAGAACCGCTGAAGACGCCGATGCACCACATTTGCGTCTATAATCATAGACGGATAGGCGCATATCATCCTTTCTAGTTATAGGAATACTCATGACACAGTCTGCCGCTCGCATTGCAAATGTTAAGTGGAACATTTCGGTTCCACCTGATTTTGATGAGGCAACCCGCATTTACCTTGCGTCTCAAGGAGGTAAAAAAGGGGCTCTCTCTTCTTTGGTCCAAAAGGCGGTGTCCCGCTACATCATGTCTTCGCTTACGGGAGAAGCCAAAGAAAAGGTACGTGCGTCTGGGCTATCCCAGAATGAACTTGACAAGATTATCGCGGATGGAATTGCCTGGGCTAAGGATCATCGAGATGAAAGTCGTTCTTGATACAAATGTTCTGATTTCAGCGCTCATTTCGCCGCACAATCCTCCCGATCTCATCCTTCAATCGTGGCTCGCCGGAGACTTTGAGCTTCTCACTTCCGAGGATCAGCTAGAAGAAATTCGGCGAGTCTCGCGTTATGCCCATCTGCAACCTTTTCTGCAGGCACACCGGGTAGGACTGCTCATCAATCGTATACGTAGCTTGGCAACGATTGTTCGCCCCGGATCGCTGATTTCTGAAGAAGCGCTTGACCCTGATGACAATTTTTTGATCGCGATTTGTGAGGCTGGTTCTGCAAACAGTCTTGTCACAGGGGACCAACGCGCCGGCTTACTCGAACGTAGACATATTGGCGCTACAGAGATACTCACTGCTGCGCAATTCGCGGAGCGTTACTTGGGATGGCGTGTTCAGCGAACGTAGGCTTTACAGAAGAACGGCATCATTGAGGGCTGGCAGAACTGAGATTCGTCCCTTTTTCGATAAACCCACTTAACCAATCCGTTGTTTGTGATAGTTAATTCTTTAAGGATTTTTTGGTGACCTTTTTGGTGACCCTGTGCAATTTTTACTAAAATGTGGGAAGCTAAGTCTTTGATTTTATTGGCGTCAGAGAAAAAGTCTGAATCCCCCCTTCTCCGCCACTCTATCGAGCTCTCTCAGAGTTACTCTGAGAGAGCTTTCTTTTTGCGGATCATCTGAAATCCCGTCACCGTCTCGATGGCCGGAGTCAAGGTCTTTTCCCAGAGCACGTACCCCGGACTTTTCATTCGACTCTCCACGATCAGCATTCCGGATTCCGGCGTACAAGATTCCAACAGCTGCAAAACCACTTTTCGGGCCAAAGCATCCGCTACGCTCGAGACGAAAACATTTGGCTTTGGTTCAATGAACCACAGCTTCATCTTCCCGCGCACCGCGTCCGGCAAATTTTCAGCGATTACAACTAACATCCCAAATCCTTAAAAATCGCTTCCTGATCTTGAGATAATTTCGACAGCAAATCAAAATTTACGGCCCTTTGAGTGAATTCTTCCACCAAACGAGCATTCGTCACCTTTTCATCTTTACTCGCCAATGAAAAAGCCAAATCAATGGTAAGGACCTCTTTATATAAATCAGAGAGATCGTAAACAAAAGGAAGCGGTGACCCGGAATGAATAAAACCAATTCTAGGATCATAACCGTGCGCTATCACCGAAGAGGTAATGACCGCATACAATAGAGAATTAGCATGAGTCAGATAGCGATTTACCTTGTCACTTGCCTCCATTTTTCCCGGAATGTACCGTCTTCCAGTCCAGGAAACCCCATACGCCGCCGCTTTTTGAGCATACAAGGCTCTCACACGTACACCTTCCATCCCCATCAAAGTCTGAAGAGATTTCCCCTCCAACGATTCATTCTCGAAACGTTTTGAGAAAAGACGCTTCGCCACGGTCAAACGATTTTCAGGATCCGCAGCACATTTTACCTGTCGAAGCAAATTTCTAGTATCTGCTGTTGGTGTCAGACCTGAGGCGTAAAAGCGCAAACTATCGTCTCCAACCCAACAAATTGTCGTATTGCTTGAGCTGATTGCCTTAACCGCTTCGTGTGTCACTGTCGTTCCCGGCCCCAACAGAATCGTTGAAATCGTTGCAACAGGAATTGCATAAATATCACGATTCGCACCAACCCATTTAACACTACTATCATCGACTTCGATTCTTCCATGTTCAAAATACAGTAATGGATATCTATCTTTGCTCTGAGGGAAAAATTCCCTCGACAATTTAAAAATCACCTTTCTCATAAACAACCTTCTTTCAATACATTTGCCTGATAGAGAAGAAAATCCACGAACGCCCCTTGCTCATAGAAAACGCTCCGCCCCAACCGTTCAATGGCTACAAACTAAAACACCCCCGCTTACGCGGGGAAGACATCTCCTCGGACGTCTGGGAAGAGGCGTACAAGGAAACACCCCCGCTTACGCGGGGAAGACAAAGCCCGGGGGCAATACATGCTACCCGTGATGGAAACACCCCCGCTTACGCGGGGAAGACTGGAGAACGTTGTCGATCAAGGTTATGTAAACGGAAACACCCCCGCTTACGCGGGGAAGACTCTGGGTCATTCAGGCGATCGAGCCGCGCGAGAGAAACACCCCCGCTTACGCGGGGAAGACTGGGGATCGAGCCCGCTCGCCTGAAGGCGGTGAGAAACACCCCCGCTTACGCGGGGAAGACGGGACCCCAGACGCCCAGTCTCCCGCAACGACAGAAACACCCCCGCTTACGCGGGGAAGACGCCATCAATGCCGCGTCCAAAGACTGGACGATGGAAACACCCCCGCTTACGCGGGGAAGACCCTTTCGCGAGGCGGTCGACAATGGCGACTGGGAAACACCCCCGCTTACGCGGGGAAGACTGTTCCGGGGAGAGCTGCACCGAGCGGGCAACGGAAACACCCCCGCTTACGCGGGGAAGACCTACGCGCTGAGTAGGCTTAACCTTGGCGGCGAGAAACACCCCCGCTTACGCGGGGAAGACCCGAAAAGACCGTCCTTGACCGCCACCAAGGTAGAAACACCCCCGCTTACGCGGGGAAGACAGCGGGCGCGCGCATTGGCGTCACGCGCTGACAGAAACACCCCCGCTTACGCGGGGAAGACCTATCGAGACGATCAAGGTGCGTGCCGGATCGAGAAACACCCCCGCTTACGCGGGGAAGACCGAGGTCGGGGAGACCGTACAGGAGGGACAGGAGAAACACCCCCGCTTACGCGGGGAAGACCTGAGCCTCCCAATGGCCCTTCCGAACGGCCGCAGAAACACCCCCGCTTACGCGGGGAAGACCGACGAAGGTCGAGGATCTTCTCGGGATCGTCGGAAACACCCCCGCTTACGCGGGGAAGACCATTTTCCCCCTTGACACGAGGAGTCAGACATGGAAACACCCCCGCTTACGCGGGGAAGACTTTCTCCGAGCTCCTTCTTGATGCGCTTGGCGAGAAACACCCCCGCTTACGCGGGGAAGACGGGAAGAGGGGTTACGCTTCCTCTTCAAGCGGGGAAACACCCCCGCTTACGCGGGGAAGACCGTGAGGGCCGTAGAAATTTGGGACTGTGGTTGGAAACACCCCCGCTTACGCGGGGAAGACTCTTTGAGACGGGCATGAACCGAAAAACCATTAGAAACACCCCCGCTTACGCGGGGAAGACTTGTCGCGACGGGTACGTCCATGGCCGGCAAGAGAAACACCCCCGCTTACGCGGGGAAGACAGGCCGTGACGTCCATAAAAGAGTAGGTAGCCAGAAACACCCCCGCTTACGCGGGGAAGACAAGCGAATCAGAATTCTGCCGCCAAAGACTTTAGGAAACACCCCCGCTTACGCGGGGAAGACGCGTCCTGTCGGAGCGGGCCAAGTCCTTGAGAGGAAACACCCCCGCTTACGCGGGGAAGACGTGATATGAGACACAAGATACGCAGCCATCTTAGAAACACCCCCGCTTACGCGGGGAAGACAACCCTTATCCGGGGTTCATCAACAACGGGACGGAAACACCCCCGCTTACGCGGGGAAGACTCGGCGGTGTAAATCCACCGCATCAGGCGCCCAGAAACACCCCCGCTTACGCGGGGAAGACTGTCGGACAGAGACGCCTTTCAGGCGGAAGTGAGAAACACCCCCGCTTACGCGGGGAAGACTACGGAGTGAGCAAAGTTAGTGGGGTAGGTGAAGAAACACCCCCGCTTACGCGGGGAAGACGTGCTCAAGAAGGTTTTCTCCTCGACACTTGGGAGAAACACCCCCGCTTACGCGGGGAAGACCCGGGGCCTTCTCGACCAGAGATTTAGGTCAAGGGAAACACCCCCGCTTACGCGGGGAAGACGAGCGGGCGATCGAAGCCCGTGACGTTTCGAAGGAAACACCCCCGCTTACGCGGGGAAGACGAGATCGGGGAGCATGTAAAGGATGCTCACGAGGAAACACCCCCGCTTACGCGGGGAAGACGTCGACGCCGGGCATGGTCGGGATCGGTTCGCGGAAACACCCCCGCTTACGCGGGGAAGACCGGGGACGGCTTCGTTATGGTGCGGCACGAATAGAAACACCCCCGCTTACGCGGGGAAGACCCTACGAAGCCAAACTCAACGCTATCGAGGAGGGAAACACCCCCGCTTACGCGGGGAAGACTCAATGAGTAAGGTCGACAAGAATCTCGTGACGAGAAACACCCCCGCTTACGCGGGGAAGACCTTCCTGTTCCTTGCTGAGGGTCTTCTTGAATGGAAACACCCCCGCTTACGCGGGGAAGACAATGAGTCCCAGACGTCCGCGCGGAATGCGAAGGAAACACCCCCGCTTACGCGGGGAAGACCACAGGGCGTTACTACTTGTCTACTATCCTTTTCGAAACACCCCCGCTTACGCGGGGAAGACAAGAAGCTCCTCAGCAGGTTGAACAGCCTGAGAGAAACACCCCCGCTTACGCGGGGAAGACAAGGGCACGCCAGCCCTTCAAAGGATGGTAACAGAAACACCCCCGCTTACGCGGGGAAGACGCTCTTTGCTTTCCCGGCCTCATCATCATGCCAGAAACACCCCCGCTTACGCGGGGAAGACAGCAACATTTTGTACGAAGACAAACCTCACAATACAAAATACGCTGTTATTAACTGATCTTAGCGTTTTCCACTAAGATCAGTGATTTTGACGTAACGACCCGAGTACTTCTTATGCTCGCCGAACTCAACGGGGACATCGTACAGCAACATTCCCTCCGGATCTTGGGAGGTCGTTTCCGACACTTCCGTCACGAGAGATCGCTGTTCCCCATCATCCGAACGGAGGCTGGTTTTCAGTGACAGCAGAGCGTCTTCGTAGGTTTCGAAGACTCCCTGAAAGACCGGACGGGTTGGCGCACATGATTTGCGTCCCAGATAAACATCCCATTTCGGAAACCTGAGACCAGAGGCAAATTCTTCACGACAGTTTTCGGGGATCTCAAGGATCACCGCGAAACTCGCGTCCTGCAGATAGCGCCTGTACGTGATTTTTGGCCCTCCCGAAGTGGGTTTCTTTCCGGTCGATGTTTTCGGAACGAACAAAAACTCCCACGGATCGTCCTCGTCATACGCGGAACCGACCATCTGCATGTCGTTGAGAAAGCTCTTCTCCGCCTTGCCGGAGAGTTCAAAGACCGTCATCGGCAAGGCGTTGCAAAGAGCCAGGCGCTCCTTTTGAGACTCTCCGAGACCGCAGGCACAGAAGATCATGCCCAGGACCCCCGACTTGGTCGGGAAAGGCAGCGTTCCTCTTTGCCAGAATCTCGAACGGTCCCCCCAGCTCTGGAGGGGACCCTCAAGACGGAGCAAAAAATAGGCTCTGTCCGTCGTCATTTCGCAATCGCCTCCATGACCTGATCGATCACTTCGTCAATGCTCGTTGCGTCGGAAAAGACCACACGCTTTTTCAGGCCGTAGAGCGACCCAGCTTGTTTTTCCTGAACAGCAAGCCGTTCCTCAAGAACCTGAATGCTCGGAGACAGGTAACCGCTATCCCGACCGTTTACGACAGGCTTCTCGAAAGACACCTGCATCCTCTGTCCATTGCGCACCAGCACCTGAGCGTAATCCCAAAGACAGGAAGCCGACATCGTCGTCTGCCGAGCGGAGGGAACCGCCAGATAGAGCGCCTTGATGAAGGAAGACACTGCGTACCGCAAATCCTCTTCCGACTCGATACCGAGCGTCTCCTTGAGTTGCTCCACATTGAGAGAAACGTAACGATAGTACGTTGCCGACGTGAATTCCGTCGTCCCCATATGAGCCGAGCCCGGCTCGGTTTCACAATCATCCAAAGCCGTAAAGAAATCCAGATCCTGCGTCACCGCGTGCGTCGAAAAGGCATGGCTGAAGCTTGCCGCGGCTTCCACGTTCATGGTCGGCGCCTTCGCAACCATGCGGCCGAAGAGACCAATGTCGAGACCGTCCTGAACGGTAGCCAGGGTTTTCTTGATGTAGCTCTTGACTTCCTTGTCCTTGATCGCCTTCGGATCGAAGTTCTTCTTTTTGACCTGTTCGGCAAGGTCCGTGAATTCCGAATCCGAGAGGAAGATCAGCGAATCGTCCGAGAGCTGGTCTCCGACCGCCTTGGCACAGGCAGCCGCCTTCTCTTCCTCGCAGCCGCAGGCGATAAGCTTGTCCTTCAGGACTTCCACGATCTTCTTCGTGCGAAGACCGAGCTTCACGCCGAGGTCGTGCATCTGAAGGCGCACGGCGCGCTTCCAGGCCTGCGAGCTCACGCGGGCGCGCGTCACGCCTCCGATCACGCAGGATTTGGGACTGCCCGTATCGTCGCGATTCAGGCAGGAGACGGGGAAGGACTGCAAAATGTGAAATTCAATGATCATGGCGTTGAGCCTCTCTGAAGGTTATTGCAAAGAAATGGGAATGATCTGCATGAGACCGTAGCCGAAAGCTTTGCCCCGGCCGAAACCGTTGGCTACGGTTTGTTTGAAAAGATCCGCATCGAGCACACGGACAATGCCGTCCACACGAAGTTCGGCAAACGTCACGCGCCGGCCCTCCTTCGTGAAGCGGGTCGTGCCGTAGCGGCCGATCTGCAGGTGAGTGAACGCAAATCCAGAACGTTTGGCCTTGTCGTGGAGCCAGTTCTCCAACTCGCTGCGCGGCACCGCCCGGCGACGGCCGTCTACGATGCGACTGGGGTTGACGTCCATTCGAATGCGGTAGGTTTCGTGCTCCAAAAAGGAATCGGGCAGCTTTTTGACCATCACGCGGACATCGTCGGGCAAGTCCTCCGCCAACGGCGGACGATTGCTGAGAAGCAGCACTTCTCTGCCCGCAAGATGTTCTCCGCGGTCCGCCCACTGCACGTCGCGCACGGACTCCTCTTTTCCGTCGGTCTCACGACACGGGTAGAGATCTAGCACCATGCGGTGAAGCGCGTAGCGGTCCCGAATCCTGAGTCGTGCAACAGCGGCGGGCTTCAGAATGATTTTCCCCGCATACAGTTCACTCATGGGCCTCTCCCTTTTCGGCTTCCTCTGCCGCCTGCTCCTTCTTTCCGAGAACGGAATGAGAGAAGTCCATCACCCACCGGGCCTTCACCTTGTCGGGGTCGAACGGAAAGCGGAGCAGATCGTCCAAAAGTTGAGCGTAGTCCAACTCTCCGGGTCGGCGGGATCGGATCAGACGCAGACAAGGACGCAGTACGCGACAGAGTTCGGGAACGTCCCGACACACGAGCAGTCGACGCAGACGCGCCGCCGCAGGATGCTGCGCCTGCTTCTGGTCGTCCACAAGCTTTGCGTCCTTCTCGTTACCCCACGCCAGAGACAGCAACCTTCCGAAAGGTTGCGACCCGTTGACTTCCTTGTCTTCGAAAGCAACGGAATTTCCGATCAAAACGTACGCGGCACGGAGATTTTCATTCTCCAAGTTGCAAAAAGGCGCGAGATCTCCCCACACCGCCGTTTCTCGAACGGCACTGCCCGCTCCCCGCATGCGGGAGCGAAAACCGCTGTCTTCCTCTTTTCGGCGGAAAACACTGTCTACGAACAATTGCGCTTTGGGATTCATTTCCTTTCATCAGCTCCTTTTGTAAATGTCTGCAAAAGACGGACGGCAATGGCTCCAGGCCAACATTTGCCTTGACGTTCGGTGCGGGCAGTTCTGGTCGTATATATCCAGAGCCGTTCGGCAAATCGAAACGTGAAGATTCTCCGCGTCATCCACTTCGCAGGCGTGAATCAGTTCCGTCGCCTTACGGCCGAACACGGACCAGAACTGATCCTGGGCACGCGAGGCGCGGTCCTTAGCATCGTCGCCCGCTCCACAGGCCTTGAAGAAAGCGTTTGTCGACCCCCACAGCCTCTTCGACACCTTTTCGAGCGAACTCATTTCCGTCAAATATCTCGGATAGAAGAGATCCAGCTTGAACGAGGCTGAAAACCGAATTTCCGAATCGATTACATCGTCGCGACCGCCGAAGAACTGCTCGCCCGTCTGGAAGGTCACCTGCAGTCCGAAACACCACAACCCGACGGGGCTCTTGCTTCTTGCATTGGCAATTCGAACGCCCAAACACTGCCAGTCCGGCTTCGGCACGCAAAAATTCAAGATCGCTTCCAGCTGTCGCCACGGCTGCATCTGCACTCTCGCGGGCAAAACCTTGTAGGTCTGCTTTTTCGGGTCCATTGCCGTCCCAACGGTCGCGGTGAAGTCCACGTGTCCCGTCATCACGGGAGGCATGGTGACGCCGCTCGTGGAGTGCAGTCTTTCACCGTCGATGCGGCAAAAACGTGTCATGGGGATCAATCGCCCGTATACGGAGCGTACGAGACGTCGGGCCACGGCGTCATCCTCCTGCGGCATTTGCTCCCACGGTGCAACGCCGATTTCATCCACATACGCCACTTCTTCGAGCAACTCGTCCGTCATCATGGCCAGGCGCAACGTTTCAAAGAACGTTTCCCCCAACGCAAAAGTGTGAAGAAGACCGCGCTGCCCGAGCGCAGGACTCACAGGCGCCGATTTTCCCTTCTGGAAACCGGGCATCACGATGATGGCCGGATCGATCTTCTTGCCGGAAAAAGGCATGATGCACTGCTGCAAAATGAGCTTTGCCTTGGCGGCGTCATCCATTTTTCTCTGGCAGTTGTTCTCGAAGACCACGGTCGTGTTGCCCGAACTCGTGCCCGGAACGTAGGCCGCGACAGGGAGGGCCTTCTCCTCCTTCAAGGATCGAATGCCCGGATACTGCAGGAAAGGACGTTCCGGATCGTAGAGATCGAAGAGTTCCTTCTTTTTCTCCAAATACTGCAGGACAGCCGCCTTCAGTCCGTCGTCGTCAAGCTCATCCCACTCCTCCTCCGTCTCCAGAGGACAGGCCGCCTGACAGACGGCGATGAGAAAACGGAGCAGGCAAAAGCGGTCGATCGCACTTTCCTGCAGCGATATCGTCCCGCTTTCCTGAAAAAGCGCCCGTAGGCTCAGGACGCCACGGTTCGTGGTAATCCACGGTTCGTCCACCAAGTTGAAACTTTTCATCACCACTCCAACGTTTCGTTGATCAGTTCGGATCCATTGTTCATCATTCATGCGTCATTTTTGTCGCATTCAAACCAAAGCCCGAATTTTTTCGAATACCGGCCGTCCGAGTCGCCCGTGAGGGGATCGATCAGGCGTTCTTCTTCGAGCAACCGCAAAGGCATCGACGAAAACCGTCCGGCACTCCGGAAGAAACGACGAGCACCTTCCGGCCATCCGTTCCAGGATTGGCAGGTGCAGCCCGAGAAAACCCGCTCGGAACGAAGAATCCGCTCTTCCGCCCAGACGGCCAGTTCTCCGGGATTTTCGGGAATTCGGTCGAGTTCCGATTGTCGGCATACCAACACTTCCCGCGTCGGCAGTTCGATGTACCGCGTCGAAGGTTCCTCTTTTCCGGACTGCCGTATGGTTTCCGCGCTCTCGGCCGCCGCAACTTTCTTTCGGCTGTCTTTTTCCATTTCCGATTGCAACCGACACAGGACGGGATTGCCGGACTCATCCCGTTTCGCGTACACGCGCTCCAGCAGTTCTCTCACCGATCCCGGGAAGGCCTGAGCCCTGTCCGTCGGCAGGGAACGCAGCACTTCGTACGTTCTGGCGAGCACGTAGGGGTAGTAGACGGCACTCGGGAAAGGACAATCGGGATCGTCGGACGGATCCGTCAGGATCACGGCTTCGGCGCGCGTGCAGGAAGCGGGACGGGGCGTGTCGGCGTGCCGCCAAAGACGACCGATCCGCTGGACCAACAGGTCGAACGGAGCGAGGCGACTCACCAGGAAATCAGCATCCAGGTCAAGCGACTGCTCGAGCACCTGGGTTCCGACCAGAACCGAACCCGTTCCCCGGTTGCGGGTTCCCTTTCCGGCCTTGCCGTACGCGTTCGTCCAATGCGTTTCGTTTTCCCGACGCTCGACGGGACGAAACTTGGCGTGCAAAAGACCGAAAGGAAGTCCCATCGACTCAAAACGCCCGGCAACGTTCTGCGCTTTTTTTACGGTGTTCTCAATCCAGAGGACGCGCTCGCCGTTTTGCACCCTGCGGGCAACCTCTTCGAAGATCGAATCCTCTTTTTCACTGAGGCGCAGCCAAACAGGATGATTTTCCTGAGGAGCGACCGGCCACTCGCGAACCGAAATCTCGTCGGTCTTCACCGTGCAACGCAGTGCGGAGCGGTATTGCTTCCAGACAGAAGGATCTTCTTCCAAGAGACCGGCCAACGTTCCGTCGGTGAGTGTTGCACTAAGAATGACGACGACCGCTCTCAAGGTTCTCAGATCCTGCAGAAGTTTTCGGATGAGTTCCGACGTATAGGTGTCGTAGGAATGAATTTCGTCGAAAATCACCACCTTGCCGGCCAAGCCCGCCAACCGCAAGGAGGAAAACCGGACGGGGAGGGATGCAAGGATCGCCTGGTCCACGGTCCCGACAGAGAAGGGAGCCAACAACGCCTGACGGTTGGGGCGGAACCAGTCCTCGCCCGGCGCCGCTTCTTTTCCCAGGCGCAGGGCGCTCGTTCTCGCGCCGCCGTGCAAAAGACGCACGGTCTTTTCTTCTCCGTACAAAGCGGCGACATAATCGCGAACACGGTCGACCATGCGGTTACTGGTAAGTTGCGTGGGAAGCGCGAAGTAGAGACCGTCCGCATCGCCGCTTGCGAGGGCCTGTGTCGCCAAGGCAAGCGCTGCTTCTGTTTTTCCGTAACCCGTCGGCGCCTCCAAAACATAGATCCCCGGGCCCGCATACAGACGGCCGACATCGGCCTGAAGACGTCTCGGGGCATACCCGAAAAGATCCGAAAAATCCGTCTTTTCAACCTGGGTGCGGGGATCAAAGCCCGCATCCCTGAGCAACGCCGAGGCAAGCTCCCGTTGCTCCCCCTGCGGATACGGAATATCCCGTCGGGAAGCGATCCAGTCGGCAAGCACCAGTGCGCCTGCCCAGAGTTTTCGGACCACTCTTTTTTCGCTTGACGTTCCCGTCGGACTAGGCCACGCCTCGTCGGTCTTCAACTCCTTCAATATTTCCCGAGTCAACGCGACGCGGCGGCTCTGCCAAGGAGAGCCTCCCAGATAAGCCTCATCGCCCGAGACCGGCGTCCACTCCTTTTCATGATGGCATCCGACCGTTTCCTTCGCCAACGTCCGATTTGCATCGAGGTCCCGCAACACGGCGACGCTCACGGCTTCGTGGCGAATGTTCTGCATCTCTGCGAAGACAGAAGGATCGACATTCAGCGCTTCGAACCACTTGCGCCTCTCTTCCTCCGACATGTCCTTCAGAAGTCGACAGAGGAAAATCGGATTGACCTTGCCGACATCATGTACGCCGACGAGTCCGGCTACGGCATCGGGCAACAGACCATTCAAAGCGTTCCAACGCCTCAGGGTGCGAAATTGCCGGAACACCTCGCCTGCAAGGACTCCGTGTTGCAGCACGCTGACGCCGGGTACGGTCTTTCCGTCAACGGAAACGGTTTTGGCGGGGAAATAGGCCCATGCGGTCTCGTCGAACATCATATCTCTCTGAAAGTCCATCCCGACACGAAGCTCGGGATTCTCATCGGCAGGAAAAACACCTGCCTTACAAGGGAAAGCTTACCCGAGAATTTTCACGCCGTTTCTTTTTTCAAGACACATTGTTTTGAAATCGACCAATGACTTTCTTTATTGAAAATCCTACTTTTCCCTGCCGCACAACCTATTCAATAAAACAAAATTTGTTGTCTTACATCCACATGAAACCGCCTCAAACGTAAATTTCTGCCGCGATACGGTCGACGAACGCCTTCGCCGAACGGAACGCCGAACGCGAGGTCGGGAAGATCATCCTCACGCAAGGCGCGGCGTTCTCCAACAATTGACCCTACCTTCTCTCTCTCAAAACCTTCGCAAGACGAAAAAATCTTTCGACCTACTTCTTTTTAGCAAGCTACGCCTCTCGGATGATCGGTTCCCATCCCTTCTACTACCACCGCAACCCTTCCCTTCTTTTCATTTGAGAACAACTCTCAAATGAGAATCGGGAATCATATCGTTATTTCGAGTATGAATAGCGTGTATGGGCCACCAAGAGTGGGTTTCGCGAGAATTTTTCACGACTCATCGTTTTCCCTGATACAGCACTACCTCCTTCGGATTCCTCTCTCCTCCTCTTCGGCCTGACGATCTTTTTCTCCTCCTTTCGAAGACTGGGCAGGAATGGGAAAAACGGAGAAACTCATGGCCTGCGACGAACATGCTTTTCTTTTTTCTTTCAGAACGGCTGTTCCCGTCGACTCTACAACCGGCCATGCCGGACCCCTCTTCCGTCGGTGCCAGCCGCCGACGGCAACTTTCCCCAAGGAGGATTTTTCATGGAGCTCTCCCGCAGAGGATTCCTAAAGCGAGGCTTTCTCTTGGGCGGCGGCGGTCTCGCCTCTTCCCTCTCCGGCGGCGCGTTTGCCGCTCCCAAGGAGAAAAAGGTCTACAAGCTCGCGAATGTGCAAGAGTCCACTAATGTGTGCTGCTACTGTTCGGGCGGCTGCGGCACGATTTGCTCGACCCGCGACGGCCAACTGATCAATTTGGAGGGGGACCCGGACCACCCGGTGAACCTCGGCGGTCTCTGCCCGAAGGGCGCCGCCATGTGGGGTCTGCGCAATGTGGTGACGAAGGACCGCAAGGCCCAACTGCACCCCGACCGCGTGCTTTATCCGCTCGTTCGCCGCCCCGGCAAGAAGGAGTGGGAGCGTATCTCGTGGGAAGAAGCTCTTGACGGCATCGCGCGCCGCGTCAAGACGACGCGCGACGCCACCTTCGTCGAGAAGGAAGACAGCGTGACCGTCAACCGTTGCGACGGCATCGCCTCGCTCGGCGCCGCTCAGCTCAACAACGAGGAAGCCTGGCTGACGCAAAAGTTCAACCGGACTCTCGGCATCGTCGCGATCGACAACCAGACGCGCGTCTGCCACAGCTCGACCGTCGCCGGTCTCGCTCCGAGCTTCGGACGCGGCTCGATGACCTCGCACTGGTGCGACTTCCAGAATGCGGACGTAATCATGTCGATCGGCTCCAATAATGTGGAAAATCACCCTTTGAGCTCCAGATGGGTCGAACGCGCCCAGGACCGCGGCGCCACCTGGATCGTGGTCGACCCGCGCTTCACGCGTTCGGCCGCGCAGGCCGACATTTACGGGCGCATTCGTCCGGGGAGCGACCTGGCCTTCTACGGCGGTCTCATCAACTACATCCTCTCGAAGAAACTCTATCACCGCGACTACATCGTGGCCTTCACGAACGCCGCCTGTCTTCTTCGCAAGGACTACGAATTCGATCCGAACACCGGGCTCTTCTCGGGCTGGGATCCGGAAACGAAAACCTATTCCGATGAAACCTGGGGCTATGACGTCGACCACAAGGAAAAGTGGGATACGTCCGACGGCTCGTCCTTCGCGTGGGTTCGTGAACCGGGCGTGCCCGAATTCACGACGCCCGACCTCAAGGTCCTGAAGCGCGATGAAACGCTCACGGATCCGATGTGCGTCTTGAACGTCATGGCCCGCCACTATGCACGCTACACGCCCGACGTCGTGGCGGAAGTGACCGGCATGGACAAGGACGTCATGCTCAAGATCTGGGACGTCTACGCCTCCACGGGCCGCCCCGACAAGTCGGGATCGATCCTCTACGCGCTCGGCCAGACGCAGCACTCCTACGGCAGTCAGAACTGCCGCGCCATGTGCATCGTGCAGCTTCTTCTCGGCAACATCGGCATCGCGGGCGGCGGCATCAACGCCCTTCGCGGGGAACCGAACGTGCAGGGTTCGACCGACGTCGGCGCCTCCTGCCATCAGGCGCCGGGCTATCTCTCCTGGCCCACGGGCAAGAAGCACCCGACCCTGCGCGACTACCTCGAGAAGGAAACCTATTCGGCCGGATACTATTCCAATAAACCCAAGTTCTGGATTTCTAGCTTGAAGGAATGGTTCGGCGACAACGCGACCGTCGAAAACGACTACTGCTACGACCTTCTCCCGAAGATCAGCCCGAAGAAGTCCTACGGCGACTACGCGACGATCACGACCTTCAACGCCATGCGCGACAACAAGACGAAGGGCTACTTCTGCTGGGGCATGAATCCCGCGCACTCGACGCCCAACGCCAAGCACGCCCGCAAGGCGATGGCGAAACTCGACTGGCTCGTCGTGGCCGACTGGTTCCTCACGGAAACGGCGACCTTCTGGGAAGCGCCCGACATGAATCCTGAAGAAATCCAGACGGAGGTCTACTTCCTGCCGGCCGCGCTCATCTATGAAAAGACGGGCTCGATCAACAATAGCGGCCGCTGGATCCAGTGGAGGCAAATGGCGATTGAGCCTCCGGGAGAGTGCAAGTCGGACTTTGAAATCATGGAGCTTCTTTTCGAGCGCATCCGCGCCCTCTATGAAAAGGAAGGCGGCGCCTGTCCCGATCCGATCCTCAAGGCTCAGATGAGCTACAAGATCGACGGCAAGTACGACATCCGCGCCCTCTGCTGGGCTCTGAACGGCTTCGACGTCAAGACCGGCAAGCTCCTCAAGGGCTACGGCGACCTCAAGGCCGACGGCTCGACCGCCTGCGGCATCTGGATCTTCTCGGGCTACTACAACAACGAGGAAGCCAAGCTCGATCCGATGAAGCAGCCGATGACGCGTCGTTCGAAGGAAGACCCGACGGGGCTCGGCCTCTATCCGGGTTGGTCGTTCGCATGGCCCGCGAACCGCCGCATTCTCTACAACCGCGCCTCGGCCGACGCTCAAGGGAAGCCCTGGAATCCCAAGCGCGTCCTCGTCGAATGGGACGGCCAGAAGTGGAAGCAGAACGACGTGGGCGACTTCGTGACCGCGCTTCCGCCCGACACAAACGCCTTCTTCATGACGTGGGAGCAGCACGCCCGCCTCTTCGCGTATTCGATGGGTGACGGTCCCCTGCCCGAACACTTCGAGCCCTGGGAATCGCCCACGAAGAACGTCTTGAACGGTCGCAACAACGCCCCGATGACGCTCTACACGGACGATCCCTCCGTGCAGCGCGCGAGTGCCGAAGAGTTCCCGTACGCCGTGACGACCTACTCCGTGGTCGAACACTGGCAGTCGGGCACGCAGACGCGCAACATCCCGTGGTTGAACGAAATCATGCCGGCGAACTTCATCGAAATTTCCGAGGAGCTCGCGCGTGAAAAGGGCATCAAGAGCGGCGACTGGGTCCGCGTCTGGAACAAGCGCGGCAGCGTCAAGGTCCAGGCCGTCGTGACGATCCGCATGCAGCCCATGAAGGTGAACGGCAAGCTGACGCACGTCGTCGGCATGCCGCACCACTTCTCCTGGGCCACGAAGCTCGCCACGGGCGACAACGTCAACGACCTCACCCCGAACGTGGGCGACCCGATGTCGTTCATTCCGGAATACAAGGCCTTCCTTGTCAACCTTGAAAAAGCCGCCTGAGGCACAGGAGATATCTAAATGGCTCAAAAAGAAATCGCCATGCTCTTTGACTCGTCCCGCTGCACGGGCTGCAAGGGATGTCAAGTGGCGTGCAAGCAGTGGAATATGCTGCCCTCGCCCATGGGACTCAACGAAAACGTCTTTCACGGGTCGTACCAGAATCCGCCGAACCTGAACGGCGACACGCGCCTCGTGATGACCTTCGACGAAAAGCCCTCGGGCGACAAATACCGCCCGATCAATTGGGCGATCGGCAGGCGCTCCTGCTACCACTGCACGGACGCGGGCTGCGTTCAGGCGTGTTCGTCGGGCGCCCTCTACAAGACCGAACAGGGCGTCGTCGCGTTCGACACGGAAAAGTGCAACGGCTGCACCTTCTGTCAGTCGGCCTGCCCCTTCGACGTGCCGCGCTTCCGTCCGACGGACGGCCGCATCGACAAGTGCACCTTGTGTCTCGACCGTCTCGAGGAAGGCGAGATCCCGGCCTGCGTCAAGACCTGCCAGCCCGAAGCGCTCAAGTTCGGGCCGCGCGAGGAAATGATCGCCCTCGGCAAGCAGCGCGTGGAATTCCTCAAGGCCAAGGGCTTTGAGAAGGCCGAGCTCTACGGCGAACACGAAATGGGGGGCTTGCACATCCTGCAGGTCTGCAAGTACGGTCACGAAGCCTACGGTCTTCCGACCGATCCGAAGCCCGACACGACGCTCGCCGCGATCCAGGCCATGAAGCCCGTCACGGCCGTCGGCACCGCTGCCGTGGTCGCTGGTCTCGCCGTGAGCTTCCTCGCCGCCGCGGGTTACCGCCGCAAGAAGGTCTCGATCGAAGAGGCCAAGGCCGGCTGGACCCCCGAACAGCGCGCCAAGGCCGACCGCGAGGTCGCCGAGGCCCTTCGCCGCGAGTCGGCCGAATAACCGAGGAGGAATTACGACATGACCCGCTACATTCAACGTCATTCGCTGCTCACGCGCGTCACCCACGGCGTGGCCGCCATCGCGTGCATTCTCCTGGCCGTCACGGGACTCTTCGTCTTCGTGCCGAGCCTCGGGGGCGGCATCATGGGAGGCGACTTCACGTATGCCATGCGCATGCTGCACCGCGTCCTCGCGATTCCGTTCGTCCTCGTGCCGCTCTTTGCGATTCTGAAGAGCCCCAAGGGCTTCGTTCACCTCATGCGTGACGACGTCTTCGGGAAGTGGGACAAGGACGACTTCGCCTGGGCGATGAAGTTCCCGCTCTACCTCTTCGCGCCGGGCAAGGTTCACATGCCGCCGCAGCATCACGTGAAGTCGGCGCAGCGTCTCGCCGACGGCGCGCTGATCTTCTTCTGCGTCTTCCTCACCGTCTCCGGGATGATCCTGTGGCTCAACACGGGTCTTCTCCCCGACGGCAGCTGGAAGGTGACCTTCAGCCCCGAGACGCTCCTCGTCGCGCGTCTCGTGCACGACGTCTTCTTCTTCCTCACGGTCTTCGTCGGGATCGCCCACATCTATCTCGGTGCGGGCATCTTCCAGCCGTACCGCGGCACCGCCCGCATCATGTTCGGCGACGGGAAGGTGAGCGAATCCGATGCCGCCTACCACTGGGGGTATTGGGCCAATGAAGAATTGGCGCTCGGCAAGAACGTCACCGTTGAAAAGGATCCCGTGAAGTAAACGGGCTCCAATCGGAGCGGTCCGTTCCGATCGGGCGGACCGCCCGAAGGAAAGCGCCGTGCGCGACGCTTTCCTTCGGTAACCCACCGCAAAAGGAAACACCATGCAGAAACGTACGCTTGAAGCGGCTCTTCAGAACGCCTCCGTCGACGACCCGGTCGTGGCCGACCGCCTCGCCTATTTCGGTCCGGCGCTCCTCAAGGTCAGCGAAGTCGCCCGCCGTCTTCCCGAAGCTCCCCTGCCCGGACGGGAGCGCATGGAAGAAGCGCTCCGGAATCCCGCGCATCCCCTGCTCGCGGACGGCCCGGTCTCGATCGATCCCGTCGAATTCGAAAAGACCGTGCGGGAATTCGCGTCCGTCCTTCACGACGCCGCGCACGCCGAAGGGAGTCTCTCGGACGCGATGAAGGCGGTCGACTGGACGCGCTTTACGACGCCCGACCTCGTCGAGGTCGCCCGTACGCGCCCGTCCGACTATTTCGACCGCGTGGAAGAAGCGGCCGAAGGCGACGACCTTCTCTCCTACTACATCCTCCCCGTTCTCGGCTTTGCGCTTCGCGCCCATCTCGACCGATTCGCCGCGCAGGCCTCGGCCGCGATCGATCGTACCGACGACGTGACGGACCACGACCGTCCGCTCGTCTGCCCCGTCTGCGGCGGGCTTCCCGACTTCGCGTCGGTGCATGCGACGCCCAAGAACGGCAACGTCAAGCACCTTCACTGCGGCACCTGCGGCGCGCACTGGAAGTTCGAGCGCATCCGCTGCGCCGCCTGCGGCACGAGCGCCGTCTCGGATCTCTCCTACGTGCACGACGAAGCCGATCCCGCCCGACGCCTTCACGTCTGCAAGGCCTGCGGTGCGGCGACGCCCACGTTCTTCGCTTCGGGCGACGCCGAATCCTTCTCGCCCGAAGTCGAGCGCCTTCGCCTCACGGGGCTCGAAGCCGCCTACGAAGAGAGCCGCGCCCAATAAGGTTGCACACCGTCGAATCTTTGAGGAGTCATCATGAAGACGACCGTTCAGAACCTATTTCCTGTTTCCGCCTTGGGGCTCGGCTCGGGTCTTTCGCCCCTCTCGGAAGGCTTCCGTACGGTGGAGACGCGGTCGCTTTCGCGCCTTGACCGCGCCGATCAAGACTGCGTGGCCGAAGAGGTGCCCGTGGCGCTCGTCTACAACGGGATTTCGCACGCCGTCATGATGACGACTCCCTTCGATCTTGAAGCCTTTGCGGTGGGCTTCACGCTTGCCGAAGGAATCTGCCAGTCGGTCGACGAAATCTTCGACGTCGAGATCCGCGACGCCTGCCGCGGCAAGGAGGCGGCGATCACGATCTCCTCCGAAGCCTTCTGGAAGCTCAAGGACCGCCGCCGCGCGATGACGGGCCGCACGGGCTGCGGCCTCTGCGGAACGGAGAACCTCGAATCGGCGATCCGCCCGGCGCCGAGCCTTCCCGTGACGCAGACCTTTGATCTCTGCCACTACGAACAGGGACTCGGCTACCTCGAAGACGTTGAGGCGCTCGGGGAATTGACGGGCTGCACGCACGCGGCCGTCTGGGTGAATCCCGACGGTACGCTCGCGGGCGGCGTCGAAGACGTGGGCCGTCACGTGGCGCTCGACAAGCTTCTGGGGCTTCGAGCGCTCAACGGCTGGAAGGAGGGCGCCCTTTTCGTGAGTTCGCGCGCCTCCTACGAAATGGTGCAGAAGGCCGCGATGTGCGGCGCCGAAATTCTTTTCGCCGTGTCAGCCCCGACGGCGCTCGCCGTGGATCTTGCCAAACGCTCGGGCCTCACGCTCTCGGCCTTTTGCCGTCCCGGACGCGGGACGGTCTACACCTATCCCGAACGACTCGTGCGAAGCGAAACGCCGCGCTGAGGTCTCTACCTCTCGCAAAAAGCAAAAATCGGGCGGGCGAAGGCAACTTTTCCCGCCCGTCGCTTGCCGAAGAAAAGAAAAGTTCCCTAGAATGGAGTCCATATTCCTGAGCAAATCAATCGGGAATAAGGACTTTTCTTTTTTCCGAGAACAAATTCGAAGGTGACCCTCATGGCCTCCGCATCCAACCCCGCCGGCTCCAACGCGACGCTGCGCATTCTGCTCTTCTATGCCGCGGCGATCGCGCTCGGCGTACTGAACGGCTTCTACGGAACCGACCTCACCATCCAGGCGGGCGACTTCCTCTCGTCCGTCTTCATCCGACTCTTCAAGTTCATCAGCATCCCCATCATCGCGGTCTCGCTCATCTCGACCCTCGCGCAATTGGGCGAAAGCCGCGAGTCGGGCCAGATCTTCCGGCGCACGATCTTCTACACGCTCTTTACGACGATCATCGCCGCGACCGTGGCGGCCGCGCTCTTCCTTCTCTACGCGCCCGCCAACGTGTCGCTTCCGACGGAGGCGGGAAACGTCCCCAAGGTGGTCGAGCACTCCTACTTTGAATACGTGCAGTCGGTGATTCCCGACAACTTCCTCTCGCCCTTCCTCTCGGCGAACGTCATTTCGGTGCTCCTCGTCGCGAGCGCCGTGGGTCTTGCGCTCTCGCAGCTCGAGAAGGATTCGCGGCCCAAGGAAGTCCTCACGGCCTTCTTTGCGGGCGCGCAGCAGATCCTCTTCATTCTCGTCTCCTGGCTCATCAAGATCCTCCCCTTGGGGATCTTCGGCTTCGTCACGGTGCTCTGCCGCGACCTGCAGGCGGGCGTTTCCCTGGGCGGTCTCGGGACCTACTTCGCGGCGATCATCACGGCGAATCTTCTGCAGATCTTCGTGATTCTGCCCGCGATTCTGCTCGTCAAGGGAATCTCGCCCGTCAAGACTTTCCGCGCGATGCTCCCGGCCCTCACGGTCGCCTTCTTCTCGAAGTCGTCCGCCGGAACGCTTCCCGTCACGATGCGCTGCGCCGAAGAAAATATGCGCGTGCGTAAGAGCGTCTCGGGCTTTGTCCTTCCGATCTGCACGACGATCAACATGAACGCCTGCGCCGCCTTCATTCTCATCACCTGCGTCTATCTCATGCAGAACGCCGGCGCGGAAATCACGATCGGGACGCTCGCAAGTTGGATTCTCATCGCGACCGTCGCCGCCGTCGGGAACGCGGGCGTTCCGATGGGCTGCTTCTTCCTTGCTGCGAGTCTCTTGGCGAGCATGAACGTCCCGATTCTTCTCATGGGCGTCATCCTCCCCTTCTACGCGGTGCTCGACATGCTGGAAACGGCCGAGAACGTCTGGTCGGACAGCTGCGTAGCCAAGATGGTCGACAAGGACCTCTACGGCGAACCCGACGAGCCGTAAACGCCAAAACCTTTCCGCATCCCCAAACGAGTCCCTTCGCCTTTCCCGAGGCGGAGGGACTTTTTTGCGCCGTCTCCACGCCAAACGACCTCGACACAATCCTTCGTGCGTGCGGCACGGGAGCCCTTCAACGCAGTGAGCGCGATCTCCAAGATCCGGACTCAACTGCGGAGGAAGCCGCCGATGAAAGCGTTACCGACAAAAGCAAATAGTTGGTCAACGCTTGCTATCCATTGAGGCTCTTGCGAGCTATCCATTGAGGCTCTTGCGATATCGAGAGAAAGATCCTTCGTTTGGCGGGAAACTCTTGACGCACACCCTTCGGTCGGAGGCGTAACGGCCTCCAAGATCCAGCCCCAGCCGCGAATTATGCTGCCGAGGCAAACGTTACCGACAAAAGCGGATAGTTGGTCAACGCCTGTTATTCATTGGGGCTCCGACGATACCGAGAGAAAGATCTTCCATTTGGCGGAAAACTCTGGACGCACACCCGCCGGTCGGAGGCGTAACGGCCTCCAGGATCCGCCCCCAACCGCGGATTATGCTGCCGAGGAAAGTGTTACCGACAAAAGCGGATAGTTTGTCAACGCTTGTTATCCATTGAGGCTCTTGCGATATCGAGAGAAAGATGCTCCGTTTGGCGGAAAACTCCGGACGCACACCCGCCGGTCGGAGGCGTAACGGTCTCCAGGATCCGCCCCCAACTGCGGATTATGCCGCCGAGGGAAGCGTTACCGACAAAAGCGGATAGTTTGGCAACGCTCGTTATCCATTGAGGCTCTTGCGATAACAAGAGAAAGATCTTTCATTTAGCGGGAAACTCTTGACGCACACCCATAGGTCGGAGGCGTAACGCCCTCCGAGTCGGGCTCAATCGCGGATGAAGTTGCCGGGAGAGCGTTACCGACAAAAACCGATAGTTGATCAACGCTCGTTATCCATTGACGCTCTGGCGATAACGAGAGAAAACCGCTCTCATCAGCCGAAAACTCGGGCGTGAAAAATCCCCGGTCGGAGGCACGTCCAGCCGGGGAAAATCGTTACGGCTTCCGTCGCGGGGACGGGATGTGCGGGTGATCAGCTTCCCGCGAGCGCTTCGAGGGGCGCCGCTTCGCGCGGGGCCGTACGTTCGGCGCGCTCGGCGCGGTTCTTGCGGACGCGCTGCGTCAGGTGATAGACGACGAAGCAGAGCACCGTAAACGGAATGCCGCAGTAAAGCGCGATGCGCTGATCCGGATCGAAGCCCATGCCGACCATGACGGCGATGCAGAGGATCGCCCCCATGACGGGCACGAAGGGGAACCAGGGGCTCTTGTACTTGAGCTCGGAGAGATCATGCCCTTCGGCAAGGAACTGCTTGCGGAAGCGGTAGTGCGCAATCGAAATGCTCAGCCACACGGCGACCGTCGAGAAGCCCACGATCGAGGTGAGGATCACAAAGACCGTGTCGGCCGCCATGACGCTCGAACCGAGAGCGAGGAGCCCGCCGATCATGCTGAAGGCCAAGGCGTTCACGGGAACGCCGCGCTTGTTGAGCTTGGCGAGGCTCTTGGGCATCATGCCGTCCTTCCCGAGCGCCCAGACCATGCGGCCCGAGGCGTAGAGGCCCGTGTTGGCCGAGGAGAGGATCGCCGTGATGATGACGAAGTTGAAGACGTCCGCCGCGTACGGAATGCCGAGGTTCTCAAAGACCGTGATGAAGGGGCTCTTCGAGACCGTCACCTCTTCGGGCGCGACGAGCGTCGCGACGATGAGGACCGTCCCCACGAAGAAGACGACGAGGCGCAGAAGCGAGGCGCGAACGGCGATCGGAATCACGCGTTCGGGCGCGTCCGTTTCGCCCGCGGCGACGCCGATGAGCTCGGTCCCCGAATAGGCAAAGCACACCGTCACCATCGTGAAGAGCAAGGGCGCAAAGCCGTTGGGCAGAAGGTCGCCGTCCCCCATGAGGTGCGTGAGGCCGGGAGAGCCCGATTCGCCGAACGGAATCACGTCGAAGAAGGCGCAGGCGCCGAGCACGATGAAGATCTGAATCGTCACGACCTTCACGATCGAGAGCGCGAATTCGCTCTCCGCGAAGAACTTCGTGTCGATGACGTTCAGAAGGTAGATGACCGTGCCGAAGACGACGCACCACACCCATACCGGCACCTGCGGGAACCAGTACTGCATGGCAAAGCCCACGGCCGTGAAGGCCGTGCCGAGCGTGACCGTCCAGTTGAGCCAGTAGAGCCACGCCACCGAAAAGCCCGCGGCGGGAGAGATGTACTTGCTCGCGTAGAGATGGAAGGAACCGGGTTCGGGATGCGCCACGGAGAGCTCTCCGAGGCTCAGCATGATCAGGTACACCATGAAGGCGCCGATCAGATACGCGACGATCGTGCCGAAGGCACCCACGTTCGCGATGACGTGCCCCGTTCCGAAAAAGAGTCCGCTGCCGATTACGCCGCCGAGACTCAACATGATCAAGTGGCGCAACCGCATCGAGCGCTGAAATTGGGACTCGTTGTTCGCCGTAACATTTTGGGAATTCATTGACTTCGCCTTTCCCAAAAGTGCTGCGTTTGCGTTCTAGCGCCGAGGGTACAGGCTGTTTACCCAAGGACTCAGGATCTTGTCTTCGACGAGTGATCTCGCTTCGAAGCTAGTCCGACAATCGCAACTTGTTTGTGAAAGACGGCCGTCGTCCAAACGGTCCGCCTTGCGTTTTTTGTCGTAGCGGTTGTCTCCGCTCGTACGGTGGTCAAGGGACGCGTCCGCCCTTCGACACGCGAATCATAGGGTGAAAAATTTGTGAGGGCAAGCCGAAACGGGCAAAAATTCGCCTCTGGTGCAAAATTTTTTCCCGCGCCCTGCAGCAGTTAAACCCGCATTCTCTTGCGGCGCAAACGATCATCAGAATTTTTCCGACGAAAATTTTCGTGTCCTTTTCCCCACTTTCAGAAGGAAAACCCCGGCCGAATCGCTTCGGTCGGGGCTGCAATCGACATCAGTCGCGGCGGTTTCTCGCCTTGGGGGCGCGCAGGCGCTCGGGAACCCGGTAGAGGTCCGATCGCTTGGGCTCGAAGGTGGGCTTTGCCCCGCTCTCGAGCTTGGGCGAGGGATAGAGGTCCACGATCGAGAGATCGCCCTTGGCGTTCGGTCCCCCTTCGTAGCGAAAGAGGACCTCGTTGGGGCGGATCATGTAGAGGTGGCGCCTAGCCTGCTCCTCGATCGCCTCCTCGCGGTTTTCGAGCGAAAACACTTCGGCGGCGAGCTCTTCGTTGCGAAGACGAAGCGACTCGTTCACCCGGTTTTGCTCGGCGAGCGCCGTCTCGAGCATCGCAAGCCGCGCGTGGCTGCCCTCCTCACCGAAGAGCTGCCAGGAGACGATCGCGAGGCCCGAGGCGAAAAACGCGAGAAAGAACCAGGAGCGCATGCCCTATCAGCGACGGATCGAGTAGAAGGCGTCGAGGCCCGGGTAGACCGCCACTTCGGCGAGGTGTTCCTCGATGCGAAGGAGCTGGTTGTACTTGGCCATGCGGTCCGAGCGGCTCATCGAACCCGTCTTGATCTGACCGGCGTTGAGGCCGACGGCGATGTCGGCGATCGTGCTGTCTTCGGTTTCGCCCGAGCGGTGCGAAATGACGGCGGTGTAGCCCGCGCGCTTGGCCATTTCGATGGCTTCGAAGGTTTCCGTGAGGGTGCCGATCTGGTTGACCTTGATGAGGATCGAGTTCGCGACGCCCTTTTCAATGCCTTCCTTGAGGATCGCGGGGTTCGTGACGAAGAGGTCGTCGCCGACGAGCTGCACGCGTTCGCCGAGCGCCTTCGTGAGCTTGGCCCAGCCTTCCCAGTCGCCTTCGGCCATGCCGTCTTCGATCGAGATGATCGGGTACTTGTCGCACCAGCCCTTGAGGACGTCGATCCATTCTTCGGCGGTGAGCGAAGCGCCCGAGGACTTCTTCATGACGTAGCGGCCTTCTTCGAAGAATTCGGAGGAGGCGCAGTCGAGACCGATCGCGATGTCCTTGCCCGGTTCATAGCCCGCGGCGCGGATGGCTTCGAGAATGAGTTCGATCGCTTCTTCGTGGCTTTCGCACTTCGGAGCGAAGCCGCCTTCGTCGCCCACGGCCGTCGACATGCCGCGGCCGTTGATGATCTTCTTCAGAGCGTGGAAGGTTTCGGCGCCGTAGCGAAGGGCTTCGCGGAAGGTCGGAGCGCCCACGGGAATGATCATGAATTCCTGCAGGTCGAGGTTGTTGTTCGCGTGCGCGCCGCCGTTGATGACGTTCATCATCGGGACGGGCATCTGCAGGGCGCCCATGCCGCCGAAGTAGCGGTAGAGCGGCATCCCAGCCTCTTCGGCGGAGGCGCGGGCCACGGCCATGGAGACGGCGAGGATGGCGTTGGCACCGAGACGGCCCTTGTTGTCCGTCCCGTCGAGGTTGATCATCGTGCGGTCGATGTAGGCCTGATCGGTCGATTCGAGACCGAGGAGCGCATCGGCGATTTCGCCCGAAACGTTGGCGACGGCGTTCAGCACGCCCTTGCCGCAGTAGCGCTTCGGATCCTTGTCGCGCAGTTCGATCGCTTCGCGAACGCCCGTCGAGGCGCCCGAGGGAACGGCGGCGCGGCCGACGGCGCCCGATTCGAGCCAGACTTCGGCTTCAACGGTGGGATTGCCGCGGCTGTCGAGCACTTCACGGCCGATGATGTCAATAATCGCACTCATGATGTTTCCTGTTGAGACTGAGAGGAAAAAGGTTCAAGCCGCACGTCAGCGCGCGGCGTCGCAAATGGTGTTTTCGAGGAAGGGACGGGCCTTGACGACGCGGTCGATTTCCACGAGCGTCGAAAGGAGCGTCTTCATTTCGGAGAGCGGCACGAGGTTGGGGCCGTCCGACTTCGCGGTCGAGGGGGTCGGATGCGTTTCCATGAAGAAGCCCGCCACGCCCACGGCCGCCGCCGCACGGGCGAGGACCGGAACGAACTGGCGCTGGCCGCCCGAACTGACGCCGTTCCCGCCGGGCAGCTGCACGGCGTGGGTCGCGTCCATCACGACGGGGACGTTCGCCTCGCGCATGATGGCGAGGCTACGCATGTCGGCGACGAGATTGCCGTAGCCGAAGCTCGCCCCGCGTTCGCAGGCCATGAAGCGGTCTTCGGAGAGACCGGCTTCGCGCGCCGCGGCGCGGGCCTTTTCGATGACGTTCTTCATGTCGCCCGGAGCGAGGAACTGTCCCTTCTTGATGTTGACGGGACGGCCCGAGACGGCGCAGGCGCGGATGAAGTCCGTCTGACGGCAAAGGAAGGCGGGCGTCTGCAGGACGTCGACCGACTTGGCGACGACGGGGACTTCTTCGGCCGTGTGCACGTCCGTGAGGACGGGCACGCCGATCTTTTCACGGACGCTTTCGAGAATGCGCAGGCCCTCTTCCATGCCGGGGCCGCGGAAGGACGCGCCCGACGTGCGGTTGGCCTTGTCGTAGCTCGCCTTGAAGATGTAGGGAATGCCGAGTTCATCGGTCACTTCCTTGAGGGTGCCCGCGATGTCGAGGGCCATTTGCTCGCCTTCGAGCACGCAGGGGCCGGCGATCAAAAAGAAGGGGCGGTCGAGACCGACTTCAAATCCGCAGAGTTGCACGATGGGTCATCCTTCCAAAAAAAATTTCGATACCGAATTGTAGGAAAACCGCCCGCAGAAAGCTTCTGCAGGCGGCCTCGGGTTCGCAACGAAAAATTACGCCTTCTTATTGGCTTCGGCGTGCGCAATCGCGGCCTCGATGTAGGCCTTGAAGAGCGGATGACCGAAACGCGGATTCGACGTGAATTCCGGATGGAACTGCACGGCGAAGAAGAAAGGATGACCCGGGAGTTCCATCATTTCGGGCAGGTTTTCCGACGGGGTGCGCGCCGAGAAGACGAGCCCCTTGTCTTCGAACTGCTGCACGTAGGCGTTGTTCACTTCGTAGCGGTGACGATGACGTTCGGCCACGACGTCGCCGTAGATCTTGTGAGCGAGGGTGCCGGGCTTGACGGGGACTTCCTGACGGCCCAGACGCATCGTGCCGCCGAGATCGGACGATTCGTCGCGCTTCTGCACGGAGCCCGTGCGGTCCTTCCACTCGGTGATGAGGGCGACCACGGGGTGCGCGGTGTCGGGCTCGAGTTCGGTCGAGTTGGCGCCGCCCAAGCCGCAGACGTGGCGGGCGAATTCGATCACGGCCATCTGCATGCCGAGACAAATCCCGAGGAACGGAATGTTGTTCATGCGGGCGTATTCGATCGCCTTGATCATGCCTTCGGTGCCGCGCTTGCCGAAACCGCCCGGAACCAGGATGGCGTCGAGGCCTTCGAGGACGCCGGTGCCCTTTTCTTCGATTTCGCTCGCGTCGATGAACTTCGTGACGACCTTCGTTTCGGTGTGGATGCCGGCGTGCGTGAGCGCTTCGTTGAGGGACTTGTAGCTGTCGGCGTAGTCGACGTACTTGCCGACCATGCCCACCGTCACCTGGCGCTTCGGGTGCTTGAGGCGATAGACGATGTTTTCCCAGGCCGAGAGGTCGGCGGGCTTCGTTTCAAGACCGAGCTTGCGGCAGACGATGTCGTCGAGGCCCTGGGCGTGGAGCATGAGGGGCACTTCGTAGATCGTCGAAGCGTCGGCGACGCTGATGACGCAGTCCATCGGAACGTTCGAGAAGAGCGAGATCTTCGCGCGTTCGCCTTCGGGAATCATGCGTTCGGCGCGGCAGAGAAGAAGGTCGGGATAGACGCCCTCTTCACGGAGCTTCTGCACGGAGTGCTGCGTGGGCTTCGTCTTCAATTCGCCCGCCGAGGGAATCCACGGGCAGAGCGTGAGGTGAATGAAGCAGGCGTTGTTGCGGCCCACGCGGAAGGACATCTGACGGACGGCTTCGACGAAGGGGAGCGATTCGATGTCGCCCACCGTGCCGCCGATTTCCACGACCGCGACGTCGGGATCGCCCGCCGCCTTGGCGCCGCGGACGATGTATTCCTGGATTTCATTGGTGATGTGCGGAATCACCTGCACGGTCTTGCCGAGGTATTCGCCGCGGCGTTCCTTGCGCAGGACGCTTTCGTAGATCTGCCCCGAAGTGAAGTTGTTCGTCTTGTGCATCTTCGAGGAGATGAAGCGTTCGTAGTGACCAAGGTCCAGGTCGGTCTCGGCGCCGTCTTCCGTCACGAACACTTCGCCGTGCTGGAAGGGCGACATCGTGCCCGGGTCCACGTTGATGTACGGGTCGAGCTTGATCATCGTGACCGACAGGCCGCGGGACTCGAGAATGGCCGCCAAAGAAGCGGCGGCGATGCCTTTACCGAGAGAGGAGACAACGCCGCCGGTGACAAATACATACTTGGTCATGAGAAGCCTCGTAATGCAGGAACAGCTTGAAAACAGGGGGATTATACGAGCAAAGCCCTTCGGAGCAAAGCCCTTCGGAGCAAAGTCCTTCGGGGCGCTCGGAAATCCGTTCGTCGGGCCGAAGCGCCGGAGCGCCTTGAAGGCGCCGCGCCTTCGTCCCGTGGAAAAGGTACAAAACGAAAAAGCCCGGAACGCAATAAATGCGGACCGGGCCGTTTGGTCGGGATGTCATTCTATCAGGGTTTGCGCCGAAGAAAAGCGGGAACCCAAAGAATTTTTTCAGATCTTTCCCGAGAGATCGAGTTCCGGCGCAGGAGCCTCGCAGAGGTCGCCCGAGAAGTCCTCTTTGCAGAGTCCCTGCGCGCAGACGGCGCAGGCCGCGTCGTTTCCGGAAAAGATCCATTCGGGCTGCACCGTCACGTGATCGATCCCGAATTCGCGCGAGAGTCCCGTGCGCAGCGCGTCGAGAATCTTGGGCCAGCACTCGTGCGATTCGATCGCAACGTGACACTGAATGGCCCCGTGTCCGGGACTCATCGTCCAGACGTGCAGGTCGTGCACGCGCACGACGCCCGGAATCGTTTCGACGAAGCGTCCCACGGCCTCGTAGTCGACGCCCTCGGGCACGCTGTCCAGGAGCACCCGCACGGAATCGCGCAGGATTTCGTAGGTGGCGTGCAGGAGGAGACAGCCGACGATCATCGAGAGGATCGGGTCGACGATCGAGGGGCCGCCCAAGGCGATGATGAGGCCCGCCGCGATGGCGGCGACCGACCCGAGGAGGTCCCCCATGACGTGAAGGAGCGCCGCGCGGGTGTTGACGTTCTTCTTGTCGCGCGAAAGCGACCAGGCGACGCCGACGTTGACGAGAAGGCCCGCAAAGGCGATCCCCATCACGGACCAGCCGCCCACGGCCTCGGGTTCGGCGATACGGCCCGCGGCCTCGTAAAAGAGCCAGCCCACGACGACGAGCATCACGAGTCCGTTGATGAAGGCGGCGAGCACCTCGACGCGGCCGTGTCCGAAGGAGTGGTTGTCGTCCGCCCCGTGGCGCGCCACCATGTTCGCGAGAAGCGCGAAAAGGAGACTCGCCGAGTCCGTCACCATGTGGCCGGCGTCGCCGATGAGCGCAAGCGAATTCGCCCAGAGGCCGCCCACGAGTTCCAGAAAGGAAAATCCGAGCGTCAAGGCCACGGCGAAACCGAGGACGCTCGTCTTCACCTTGTCGGCGACGTGAACGTAGGCGCTGTCGCCCTGTCCGTGGCTTGCGAAGCGGTCGTGCTCATGAGGGGCGGGAGTGGTGGTTTCTGCCATGACGATGCGGGGAGGAAAAGAAAATTTCGAACCCTACATTCTACGGACACGGAGGCGAAAAAACAAATAAAAAGAGGGACCGCAACACTTGCGAATCCCTCTCATTTCTAGGCGTAAAAAAGAACGCTTCTTACTTCGAAAGCATCGGCGCCACGCCGTCGGCCGTGCCGATGAGGCCCGCCTTCGAGTAGATGCCGAGCTTCTGGCGCGTGTCGGTGATGTCGAGGTTGCGCATCGTCAGCTGACCGATGCGGTCGACGGCCGTGAACATCGAATCGCCCTTTTCCATCGTGAGGCGCGACGGTTCGTAGGTGAGGTTGGGCGAAACCGTATTGAGAATCGTGTAGTCGTTGCCGCGGCGCAGTTCGATCGTGACTTCGCCCGTGATGGCGCGCGCGACCCAGCGCTGGGCGCTTTCGCGAAGCATGATCGCCTGGCTGTCGAACCAACGGCCCTGATAGAGGAGACGGCCGAGCTTGATGCCGTTGATGCGGTACTGCTCGATCGTGTCTTCGTTGTGGATGCCCGTGACGAGACGTTCGTAGGCGAGGAAGAGAAGCGCCATGCCCGGGGCTTCGTAGACGCCGCGGCTCTTGGCTTCGATGATGCGGTTTTCGATCTGGTCGGTCATGCCGAGACCGTGACGACCGCCGATGCGGTTGGCTTCCTCCATGAGGGCGACGGGGTCGCCGAAGGTCTTGCCGTTCAGGGCGACGGGAACGCCTTCCTTGAATTCGACCTTGACGACTTCGGGCTTGACTTCAACGGAATCGAGCCAGTGGGCGACGCCCATGATCGGTTCGACGATCTTCATGCTCGTGGAGAGCTCTTCGAGGTCCTTCGCTTCGTGCGTGGCGCCCAGCATGTTGGAGTCGGTCGAATAGGCCTTTTCCGCCTTCATGCGGTATTCGAAGCCTTCGGCCTGCAGGAAGGCCGACATTTCGGCGCGGCCGCCGAGTTCGGTGATGAACTGCACGTCGAGCCAGGGCTTGTAGATGCGAAGGTTCGGGTTCGCCAGGAGGCCGTAGCGGTAGAAGCGTTCGATGTCGTTGCCCTTGTAGGTCGAGCCGTCGCCCCAGATGTGGACGCCGTCTTCGCGCATGGCTGCGACGAGCATCGTGCCCGTCACGGCGCGGCCGAGCGGCGTCGTGTTGAAGTAGAGCGAACCCGCGGTCGAAATGTGGAAGGCGCCCGCCTGAATGGCGGCGAAGCCTTCATGGACGAGCTGCGAGCGGCAGTCGACGAGGCGGGCCTTGACGGCGCCGTATTCCATCGCGCGGCGCGGAATGGCCTCGTAGTCCGTTTCGTCGGGCTGGCCGAGGTTGGCCGTGTAGGCATAGGGGAGCGCGCCCTTGTTCTTCATCCAGCGAAGCGCAGCGCTCGTATCCAAACCGCCGGAGAAGGCGATGCCGACCTTTTCGCCAACCGGAACACTCTGCAAAATCGTCTGAGACATAGGTGACTTCTTCCGTAAAAGTGAGGGACCCGAATGAGGGAGTTGTTAGAGAGGATTATCCCCAAGGCGTCGCCCCGCTTTCGGGGCCGCCGGCGCTTTTTCGATCTTCCCCCGACAAACGCAACCCCTCTCCTATGAATCCCCTAGAGAGCTTCCCGCACTTGCCAACCAATCCCCGCAATTGTCGACATTTAGGCCGTTCCTCGGCGCCCATTCGAAACGGGGATCCCCCGCCCCGCCCTGCTTTCGGACAAAAAGCTTCTTGATCGCCCGTAAAAATCCCTAGAGAAATTGCTTAGGTCCCCCGCTATAGTGTTCCTGCTCGCGGACGCAACCTCCGCGATCCTGTCACATTTCGGGCCTTCGGGCCCTTTTCGAGGAGAAATGACCATGAAGATTTCCAAGACGCTCGTCGCCGCCGCCGTCACCGCCATCTCGGGCGTGGCCTGCGCCGCTTCGCTTCCGAACGTCGCCGTGCTCGCCACGGGCGGTACGATCGCCGGCGCCGGCACGTCCGCCACGGGTTCGGCCTACACGGCCGGCAAGGTCTCGGTGAATCACCTCGTCGCCGCCGTGCCGCAGCTCGCCGAAATCGCGAACGTCACGCCCGTTCAGGTCGCCCAGATCGGTTCGCAGGACATGTCCGACGAAGTCTGGCTCACGCTCGCCAAGACGATCAACCAGGACTGCGGCAAGTATGACGGCTTCGTCATCACGCACGGCACCGACACGATGGAAGAAACGGCCTACTTCCTGCAGCTCACGAAGAAGTGCTCGAAGCCGGTCGTCATGGTGGGCGCCATGCTTCCCTCGACGGGTCTCTCCGCCGACGGTCCGCGCAACCTCTACAACGCCGTTCTGACGGCCGCCACGAAGGAATCGGCCGACTTCGGCGTCGTCGTCGCGATGAACAACACCATCGTCGGCGCCCGCGACGTCATCAAGACCAACACGGTGCAGCCCGAAACCTTCCAGGGCGGCAACTACGGCCGTCTCGGCACGATCTTCAACGGCAAGGTCCGCTATGAAGTGAAGCCCCTGCGCGTCGACCACAAGACGCCCTTTGACGTGACGAACCTCAAGAGCCTCCCGAAGGTCGGCATCGTCTACAACCACGCGGGCGTTGAAGGCGTTCAGGCCGAAGCGCTCGTCAAGGCCGGCTACAAGGGCATCGTGAGCGCCGGCGTGGGCAACGGCAACATCCACAAGTCCATCTTCCCGATCCTTGAAAAGGCCGCGAAGGACGGCATCGCCGTGGTTCGTTCGAGCCGCGTTCCGACGGGCGCGACGACGAAGGACGCCGAAATCGACGACAAGAAGTACGGCTGGGTTTCGTCGGGTGACCTCAACCCGCAGAAGGCCCGCGTCCTCCTGCAGCTCGCCCTCACGAAGACGACCGACTGGAAGGAAATTCAGAAGTACTTCGATCAGTTCTGATCGTCCTCTGCCGTCGGGGAGCGCAGGCTCCCCGATCCGAGGTTTCCTCCTTGACTATCTTTCGGACCCCGACGGCCCCTCGGCCCTCGGGGTCTTCTTTTGCGGGCGAAAAGGCCCGCCCCTCATCTCTTCAACGCAACGCCCGTCAGTCGTTCTTCCCGACGTGGGATTTCGCAGCGGTCTCGTCCGAAGGCGCTTCCGAGGACTTTTCAATCTTCTCGGATTTCTCGTCCTTGTCCGGCAGACTCTTCTCTTCGCTCTCCTCGGCTTCGGGCTCCTCCCAATAGGGGAGCGTGAGCGTGAAGGCGGCGCCGCCGAAGCGGGACGGCATCGCAAAGATTTCCGCATCGTGCGCGCGCGCGATCGTGCGGCAGACCGAGAGCCCCAGACCGATCCCCGCACCCGAGGCGGCCTGCCCGCGGCGGAAGGGGTCGAAGAGGCGCTGGGGATTCCCTTCGGGAAGGCCCGGCCCGTTGTCGGACACCGTCACGGCGACGCGGTCGCCGCGAAGCTTCGCGCCGAGAATGATGCGCGAGCCCTCGGGACAGTACTTCACGGCGTTGTCGAGAAGATTCACGATCACGCGGCGAAGGAGCTCTTCGTCGCCGTCCAACATCGGAAGGTTCTCTTCGAGATTCCACTCGATCTTGTAGCCTTCGAGTTCGGCCCCCATTTCCGCGATCGCCGACTCGAAGAGCGCGCGAACGCCCACGGGGGCGCGGTGGAGCTCGAAGTCGGAAGACTGAAGCTTCGCCATGTCCTGCAGATTGATGGCGAGGTGCTCCATGCGGCTCGCGCCGTCAAAGAGCTTCTCGGCGTCGGCCACAAGGTCCGCGGGCGCGCCCGAACGTTCGACCTTTTCCAAAAAGCCTTCGCTCGCCTTCTTGAGAAGCGTGATCGGCGTGCGAAGGTCGTTCGAGAGCGACTGAATGAGACCGTGGCGCAGACGTTCGGACTCCATCGAGACGAGCGTCTGGCGGGCTTCCGAAGCAAAGCCGATGCGAAGAAGCGCCTGAGCGCCGAGGCCCGCCAAGGTGCCGATCAGACGCCGCTGCGTCAAATCGAGCGACTCGCCTTCGCGGGGCGCGAGAACGAGGACCGCGAGGACCTTGCCGCCCGCCATCATCGGGAGGTACCAGTAGGGAGAGGACGCAAGCGTGTGCGTGCCCGCCCCCGCCGGCTGCCGATGGTCGAAGCACCAGCGCACGATCCCCGGGTCGACGTTTTTGAGGACCATCTCCAAGCGCTCGAGCCGTAGCGTTTCGTCGTCCTCCTCGGTTTCGGGGACCCAGAATTCGGCTTCGACTTCGAGGTGATGACGAAGCGTGCCCGAGATCACCTTGTAGGCGTCCTCTTCGACCAAGACCTGCGAGAGTTCGCGCGAAGCGTCAAAGAGCATGCGCGTCTGATGTTCGCGCTCGTTGGCGGCCTTGGCCATGTCTTCGCGGTGGGCGACCAACTGTCCCGCGACGAGCCCCACGACGAGCATCACCGCAAAGGTCACGACGTACTGCGCGTCCGTCACGGCAAAGGACCAGCGGGGCTCGATCGCCGTCAAGTTGAAGATGAGGACCGAGAAGACCGCGGCGAGGGCCGCGGAGACGCTCCCGAAGCGCACCCCGCAAAAGAGCACGCAGAGAAGGTAGACCATCGCCTGGTTCGTGGGCTCCATCACGTCCCAGAAGGGCGTGAGCACCAGAGCGCCCGCGAGAACGGTGAGCATCGCCTGCCAGACGCCGGGACGTCCGAAGTCGAACTCGGAGAGCCAGCGCTTCCAGCCCGAGCGGGACTTCTTCCCTTCCTCCGTGTCGGCGAGAACGAGGACGTTCAATTCGGGGGCCGCGCGTCGAAGGTCCCGGCGCCGCTGATTGACCGCGCGCTCGCTCGTGCCGACGATCGCGACGAGCGAGAGATTGTGCTCGCGCGCATAGCGCGCGACCGTCTCGCCGTATCGCCCGGCGAGCACGTCGCTTCGGCCGCCCAATTCCTCGACGTAGTCGAAGAACTTCGTCACCGCCTCGCTGTCGGAGCGCTCGTTTCCCATGCCGTCCATCCAGACGACGTGCCAGGGAGAGGAAAGCGCTCGCGCCATGCGGGCGACCTCTCGCACCGACTCTTCCGAGACGGACTCAAGGACGAGCAGGAGACCGTAGTGGGTGTCTTCGACGCTGCTTCGCGTCGAGCGCAGGCGCTCGGAGCGGATCTGCGTCTCCATGCGGCTCGCCATGGCGCGCAGCGCCAATTCGCGAAGCGCAATGAGGTTGCTCTTTTTGAAGTAGGCGTCCTTGGCGCGTTCGACCACTTTGGGGAGATAAATCTTCCCCGCGGCAAGACGCGCGAGCAGATCGTCGGGCGGCAGGTCGATGAGCCGAACCTCGGAAGCGCGGTCGAACATGCGGTCTGGGACCGTTTCCGTGACGCTCACGCCCGTCACGCGCGCGACGACGCCGTTCAGGCTTTCGAGGTGCTGAATGTTGAGGGCCGTCCAGACGTCGATCCCCATGTCGAGAATCTCTTCGATGTCCTGCCAGCGCTTCGCGTGGCGAGACCCCGGAGGATTGCTGTGGGGCATTTCGTCGATCACGACGACCGACGGGTGCCGACGCAGAATTTCGTCGATGTCGAGCGTTTCAACGGAAATCCCGTTGTATTCGATGCGTTTTCTCGGGAGAATCTCCAAGCCCCGCGTGAGGGCCTCCGTGTCCTTGCGCTTGTGCGTGTCGACCCAGCCTATGAGCACGTCGAGCCCGGCGTTTTTTCTCTGGTGCGCCTCGGCGAGCATCGCATAGGTCTTCCCCACCCCGGGCGCCATGCCGAGAAAGATGCGCAGTTTGCCGAGCGTTTTTTCCCGCGTCTGCGCGAGCATCGCCTCCGGATCGGGGCGCAGGTCTTCCTGGGTCATGACGGCGTCTCCTGTCGGTTATGCGTTTCGGGTTTGCTGAGGGTCTTCCCCTCCTTCATCATTTCGGCGAGGACCGCGGCGTTGAGATCGGCGACGTTGACGAGCCGCTCAAAGCCGAAGCGGATCATCTCGCGTCGCATCACGCCGTGGACTATGGCGTCGAGCCGCTTGGGGGAGAGCCCCGTCTGGCGGGCGACGTAGGGAATCTGATAGATGGCCGCGCGCATGGGAAGATCGGGGTCCTGCCCCGAGGCCGACGCCGTGACGAGCGCGACGGGGACGGGCTCGTTTCCGCCCACCCGTTCGCGCCAGAGCGCCGCGCGCTTTTGCACGTCCTCTGCAAAGACGGGGTTCGTGAGCGCGAGGTTCGACCCCGTCGAAGCGCCTTTTCGCGCTTCGGGCGCGGGACGTCCTTCAAAGAGCCCCGTATCGCGCCAGTCGTAGCCGACGTTCGTATTTTCCGCGGCGAGTTCGGGCGTTGCGAAGTCGTCGGCGCTTCTGGCGCCCGGCAGCACCGTCGCCAAACCCGTTACGAGGGCCGGATAGAGTACGCCGCAGACGAGAACGGCAAAGAGAAGCGCGCCCAGAGCCCGAAGAAGACGAATGAGAAAATCCACGGCGCCTCCCTCAGAAAAAGCCCGTCAGGCGGAGAAGTTGATCGATGAGCGCGATCCCGACGATGGGCGCGGCGATGCCGCTCAGTCCCCAGACGAGAAGGTTTCGCGTCAGGAGTTCCGACGCGCCCACGGCGCGGGGTTCGACGCCCTTCAAGGCGAACGGCATGAGAAGCGGAATCACGAGCGCGTTGAAGATCACGGCCGAAAGGAGCGCCGACTCGGGCGAGGCGAGCCCCAGAATGTTCCAGCTCGCCAGAACCGGGTCGGTCGTGCTCAGAACCGCGGGCACGACCACCACGTACTTCGCGAGGTCGTTCATGAGCGAGAAGGTCGTCAGCGCCCCGCGGGTGATCATCATTTCCTTGCCCGTGCGGATCACCTCCATGAGTTTTGTCGGATTCGAATCGAGATCGACCATGTTCGCGGCTTCTTTCGCCGCCTGCGTGCCGCCGTGCATGGCGAGCGCCACGTCGGCCTGCGCGAGGGCGGGAGCGTCGTTGGCGCCGTCCCCGGTCATGGCGACCAAGTGTCCCGCCTTCTGGAAGGCCCGGATGGCGGCGAGCTTCGACTCGGGCGTCGACTCTGCGATGAAGTCGTCGACCCCGGCTTCGGAAGCGATCGCGGCGGCGGTCAGACGGTTGTCGCCCGTGATCATCACGGTCTGCACGCCCATGCGGCGCAGTTTCGCGAAGCGCCCCGCGATGTCGGGTTTCACGACGTCCTTGAGTTCGATGATCCCCAGGACCTTTTCATCGACTGCGATGACGAGCGGCGTCGAGCCGCGCGAGGCGATGGCGTCGACCTGTCCCTGAAGCGAATACGGAAAGTACCCCGAAAGGCGCGCGACGCGCGCCTTGATCGCTTCGGGAGAACCCTTTCGGAGTTGCCGCCCGTCCTCGAGATTGATCCCCGACATGCGGGTCTGCGCACTGAAGGGCACGAAGACCCCCTCTTCGGGCGGCTCGAGCGCGTCGGGGTCGAGTCCGAGTTCGCGCGCGGCAAGTTCGAGAACCGATCGTCCTTCGGGCGTGTCGTCGGCATAGGACGTGAGAAGACAGGCTTCGAGGAGCGTTCGTCGGCTCACGCCCGAGACGGTATAGAGCCGCGTCGCGCGCCGGTTCCCGAAGGTGATCGTTCCCGTCTTGTCGAGAAGAAGAATGTCGACGTCGCCCGCCGCCTCGACGGCGCGCCCCGAGCGCGCCAGAACGTTCGCGGCGAGAAGACGCGTCATCCCGGCGATCCCGATCGGGCTCAGAAGACCGCCGATCGTCGAGGGAATGAAGTTGATGAAAAGCGCCGTGAGGAAGGTAAAGCTCAGGGGCGCTCCCACGCCCGAGCGAGACACCGTAAAGAGCGACACGGGCAGAAGCGAAGCCGTGAGCAGGAGATATACGACGGTGAGCGCGATGAGAAGAACCGAAAGCGAGGTTTCGTTGGGCGTCGGTTTGCGCTCGGCACCCTCCACCATGCGGATCATGCGCTCGACAAAGCCTCCGCCGCTCGCGATGCTCGGACGCACGACGAGCCAATCGGAGAGAACCGTCGTGCCGCTCGTGACGTTGGCGAAGTCTCCCCCGGATTCACGGATGACCGGCGCGGACTCGCCCGTAACGGCCGATTCGTCGACGGACGCGACCCCCGCGACCACTTCGCCGTCGCAGGGAACGACGTCGCCCGGAAGGACGAGAACGAGGTCGTTTCCGAGAAGCGTCATCGAGTCGACGACCTGATGCGGCATGTCGGGACCGAACTTGTCGGAGGCGTTGACGATGCGCGCGGGCGTGCTCTTTCGCAGATTCCTCAGGGAAGCCGCCTGCGAGTGCGCCCGCCCTTCGGCCAAAGCCTCAGCGAAGTTGGCAAAAAGCAGCGTAAACCAGAGCCACCCGGATACCGCAAAAGCGAGCCCCGCGGGTTCGGAAGAAAGCCCCAGAAGACTCGCGACGCCCACGCAAAAGGTAAAAAGAGCGCCGAGCCAAACGAGGAACATCACCGGATTGGCCCACTGCACCTTGGGGTCGAGCTTCACGAAACTTTGCCGCAGGGCGTCCTTGACGAGCTGTTCATAGAGCCTTGCGGTGAAACGGGGAAACTTCATCGCCGGCTCCTTTAGAGAACGAAGTACTCGAGCTGCTCGGCCGCGGATCCGAGCGCCATGAGAGGAAGATAGGTGAGCGCTCCGAAAAGCAGGATCACAAAGGCCAGGAAGACCGCAAAGAGCGGTCCGTTCGTCACGAGCGCCCCCTTCGTGTGCGGGGAGCGCCGCTCCAACCCCACGTCGCCCGCGAGCGCCAACAGGAAACCGAGCAGCCCGACGCGCCCCGCGATCATGGCGAGTCCCAACCCGATTTCAAAGAAGGGCGAGCTCGTGTCGAGCCCTCCCATGGCCGAGCCGTTGTTGCTTGCGACCGACGCCCAGGCGTAGAGGATTTCCGTGTAGCCGTGCGCGCCGGGGTTCGCCACCGCCTCCTGCGCGATCGGCGACAAAAGCGTCACGATGAGGCCCGTCAACGCGACGACCGGAATGACGAGCATCGCCGAAGCGGCGAGTTTGATGGTGGAGACGCCGATGCGTTTTCCGAGATATTCCGGCGCGCGCCCGATCATGAGGCCCGCCACGAAGACGGCGAGGACGATGTAGACGGAAACCGAACAAAAGCCCGCGCCCGACGACTCGAAGACGCCGCCCGTGAGCATGAGAAGAATGAGCACCATCCCCGCGCCCGGCGCGAGCGTGTCGAGAAGATTGTTGACGGCCCCCGTGCCACTTGCGATCGACGTCACCGTAAAGAGCGCCGTATGCGCGAGACCAAAGCGCGAGTCCTTGCCCTCCGTCATGAAGCCGCGCGCGTCGATCCCATACTGGGCGAGGAAGTCCCCGGCCGAAATTTCATCGTGCACGAAGGAAAACAGCGCAAGCGCAAAAAGGAGCCACATCGCCCAACGCAGGCTTCGGCCTTCCTTGGGGTCCCCCGTGAGCTTGCCGAACGTGTGCGTGAGCGCAACGGGAATGAGGAGCATGCCGACCGAGGCGGCGAAGTTGACGCCCGCCGAAGGATTTGCGAGGGGATGCGCCGAATTCGCGCCGAAGAGGCCCGCGCCGATCGTGCCGATCGTCTTGACGGCTTCGCTCGAAGCGACGGGACCGATCAACTGCGTCACTTCCCTTCCCGCGGCGCTCACGACTTCCACGGGACCGAGCCAGGCCTGCGGAACGCCCATGACGAGGAGGAAGACCGCGTAGAGGGTGCAGAGCGGAAAGAGCACCCAGATGAGAATGCGAAGAAGGTCCACCCAGAAGTTTCCGAGTACGTTCGTCGCCGAGAGCGCGAAGCCGCGCATGACGACGAAGGCGACCGCAATGCCGCTCGCCGTGGAGACGAACTCCGCGACGCCGATCCCGATCGCCTGCGAAAGAAGCGAGAGCGTGGTCTCGGGCGCATAGGCCTGCCAGGCCGTACCGGACACGAAGGAGGCCGCCGTATGCAGCGCCGTCACGAGGGGAACGCCCGCAAGTCCCGCGGGATTCCCGGGGAGATGCCCCTGCGCGAGCAGGACCGCCGTGAGAAAGACGAAGGCGAGAACGTGAAAAAGGAGAACCGAGAGCGCATAGTCGCGCCAGCCCTCCTGCGCGTCGGGCTTAAGCCCGAAGGCCTTGAGGAGCCACCGATCGGCGGTCGCGACGCAGGCGGGGGCGCGCCCCTGCGCGAGGGGCAGCAGCCAAAGTCCCAGGAGCCTCGCCAGAAGAGCGAGCGTCAGGAGAAAGAGGAGGAAGAGTTCGAGCGTGTCGAGCATGATTCGATACCGTAGAGGCCTCAGGCACGCCACAGTTCATAGAGCAGACGAAGGAGCAAAACGAGCACCGCCGCAAAAAAGAAAAGCGTATCGATCACTCGAAGCGACTCCCCGGAAATGAAGACAAACGGATCGGGCGCGCAGAGGACGCGCCGAAAATGTCCCCACATGTTAGCCCATCGGGAAGATCTCGGGGCGTTCGACCCGCCGTCGAGGCACCGAATCGGGGAAAAAACAAAAATTTCTTTTCACGGACCCTTGACAAACTTCTCAAATTTCGGTATAGTTCACGTCCTGCACTTCAGAACGCGGCTGTAGCTCAGTTGGATAGAGTATCTGGCTACGAACCAGAGGGTCGTGGG
>OGIK01000353.1_pt1 | contig 57972 bp, 41 predicted proteins | sample 1571781 | NCBI WGS metagenome assembly OGIK01 (sample SAMEA2581956, study PRJEB24529) | metagenome | biome: Human gut stool | place: China | collected 2011
GTTGTCTCGGCAATAGTTGCAAAGCCTTCGACTTTAGTCGAGGGTTGTTTACCTCAGTCTTCAGCCTCCCAAAGGAGCTCACCCGCCTTCCAGACGCGACGCGCCCGAATGTCGGCGAGTTCTTCCTTCGGAATTTCGAAGGGATTCGCGCTCCAGAGCACGAAGTCCGCGGCTTCGCCCAGAAGGAGCAGCCCGGTCGTTCCGAGATCCGTCACCTTTGCCGCACGCGACGTGTAGAGCGACAGGGCCGTCGCGACGTCCACCGCCTCCGCTTCGCCGAATGGCACCCCTCGGGCGTCGCGCCGCGTCACCGCCGCGGCGATCGTGACAAAGGGCTGATCGGGATCGGCCCAGGTCGTGGCGGGGGCGTCGGACGACAGCGCAAAGGCGGGCGTTCTGCTCGCAATCATCTTCACCGCGTAGCCTTCGTCGATCATCGTGCGCGGAATCGCCTCTTCATAGCCCTTCCACTCCGCAAAGGGAAAGACGGGCTGCGTCGTCATCGCGACCGGGAAATTCATGTCGTCGATGTGCTCGAGATGGTCGGGCCGCAGGTAGGAGACGTGCTCCAGGCGCACCGAAGGCTCGTTTTCAAGCCACGGTTCTTCACCCTCGAGCCAATCAAGAATCCGGTCGATCGAGCGGTCCCCCATGACGTGCACCGAGAGCTGCACGCCGTTTCGTCTTGCCCAGGCGAGAGCCGCGCGGAAGACCTCGTGCGTGACGCACATCGTCCCTCGGGGATTCTCGTCGTCGGAGAGTCCCGGGTAGCGCCCGCGGATCGCCGCGGTCTTTCCCGAAATCGAGCCGTCCGCGAAGACCTTGAGGCCCGCGTATCGCACGGGGCCCGTCTTTTCGTCCTCCGTGAAGTCGGGCATTCCGAAGGGATCGTCCCCGCCCTGCCAGACGAGATACATCCCGACCGTGAGAGGCAGCCCCGCCTCTCGGGCGGCCCGGTAGACGGGCAAGAGATCCTTTTCGCCCCGCTCGCACATCATTTCGGTGACGAACCCGATCCCTCGCGAGAGATAGTGTTCGCCCAGAGCGCAGAGCTTTTGCACGCTCCCCTCGAAGTCCTCCTTCTTTCGGAGGCGCTCGACCATCCGCACGGCGGCCGTTTCGATGAGCCGTCCGTCGGGTTCGCCCGAGGCGTCCCGACCGAAGCGTCCGCCTTCGGGATCGGGCGTCGTGCGTTCGATCCCGGCCGCCTTCAGAAGATACGTGTTCACGACCGCCGAATGGCAGTCCGAACGGCGCACGAAGACGGGCCGGTCCGTCGCGACGCGGTCGAGGTCGTGGCGCGTGGGAGAGCGGTTTTCCTTGAGAAGACTTTCGTCGTAGCCCCAGCCTTCGATCCAGGCATCTTCGGGAAGTTCATCCTTCTTGCGGACGAGTCCTTCGACGAGGTCTTCGATCGAAAGAACGTCGGGCGGCAGAGCGGCGAGCGCCGAGAGCGTCTGCGCGACGTAGGAGGGATGCGTGTGCTGGTCGGAGAAAAGCGGCGTCACGAAACCGCCCGCGAGATCGACCTCGCGGTCGACGGGAGCGTCGTCGGGGACGATGCGCCCCGCTTCGACGACGAAGGATTCCAAAAGCGGCAGGGCCGCGTCGCCCGTAAAGGCGAAAAGATTCTTGTAGCGTACGCGCATGACGACTTCTCCGTAACGGACGAAGAGATGCGGGAAGGCCGACGCTCGAAAGAGCGCGCCGCTTCAGCGAAGATTCGCCTTACCCTCAGTCTAGAAAAGACCGCGCCCGAAGGACGTATTTCCGTCCGTTTTTACGACTTGAAATAAGAAAGCCCCCGAACCGACGGCGGGTCGATTCGGGGGAGGCGTCGGGCGGCGCCCGCCCGAAGGCGGGCTCACGCCGCGATCAGAAGGTGTAGCGCAGACCGAGGTTCCAGCGGAAGGGCGTTTCCACTTCGCCCGAGTGCGCCGTCTCGAATTCGGCGTAGCCCGTGAGGCTCTCCGTCAGGCGGGCCTTGGCACCGAGACCGATTTCGAACCAGGAGCCGCCCAGATCCTTGTCGAATCGGTTGACTTCACGGCCGTTCGAATAAAAGCCCGTCGAGGTTTCGCCCTGGAAGTCGTACTTCTGGTCCAGACGCAGATAGACGTCGCCGCGGTCGTTCGGGCAAGAGAAGCCCAGGGTGAGACCCACGCCACCCACCAAGGAGTCGAAGTCGTCCTGCTTCACCGAAGCGTTGTCGCCCACGCGGAAGCTGTCGCCGTTGACCTTGGCGTAGGTGAGCCCCACGTGCGGTTCGACGAAGAAGCTCTTCGCGAGCGCAAAGCGGTGACCCGTTTCGACCGAGAAGGCCCAGGCGTCGGCGCGGAATTCCCCGTCGATCGTCTTCGAGAGTTCGACTTCGTTGCGAAGCGCCCCGTACTTGAGCGCCGCGGTGAGGAAGGAGCCGCTCTGCGTCAGAAGTTCGCCGTAGGCGGTGAAGGCGTAGCTCTTGGCGTCGGACGTACCCGTCGAGTACTTGGCGTCGCCGTCCGTGTAGGAGAAGGCCGCGCCCGCAAGCACCTTGACGTCGCCGTCGTAGACGAGACGGTCGGCACCCATCTGAAGGGCGAGATAGTCGTAGTCGCTGCTCCCGAATTCGCTGCGGCCGCCGTAGTGACGAACCCAGAGGCCCGTTTTGCCGCTTGAGCGGACGTCGCCCATTCGCTGCATGACGTCGTCCGTTTCGGCCCGCCACTGCATGAAGAGGATCGAACCCGTATCGGCAACGGCGAGCGCGTTCTCATTGGTCGTCCGGTTCGTCTTGTTCACCTGAAGCGTATCGTCCCCCTCATAGCTCACGGTCCCCGACACGCCGTCCGAGAACAAGCCCTGTTCGAGTTCGAAACGGACGGTCTCTTCCTTCGTATGGACGGCCTTCGCCATGGCGCGGATGATCGTGTCGTCGTCATGGCCGTCACGGAGATTTGCCGACGCGACGAGCTTCGTCGAAACGTTGTTGGCCTGAACCGCAACGTCGGCGTTTTCCAAGCCCTTGAAGCGCACGTCGAGCTCATAAGTCTTGGGCACGTCGTCCGCCAATACCGCAGCGGCGGGTTTGGCCGTTTTGCCCACCGTGAGCGACGTGTTGTCGTTCACGTTCACGCGCACACCCGAGTCGAGTTTGTCGATCGAGAGCTTCGTCTGCTTTTCCGCCGTTCCGGCGAGGATTTCAACGTCGGAGTCGGAGTCCGCCTTGAGCGTCGTCACGAAGGAGTCGTCGGTGACGGCCCAGTGCGAGTTATTGGCGAGGAGCAGGCTCGTGCGGTGATTGGACGTTTCGTCGCGTTCCTGCTTGGTGCTGTTGCCACCCTCTACCTTACTGGTGATCGTCGAATAGGTAGCCCCGGTCCACTTCGTGCCATAAAGTTCGAGAACGAGTTGGTTGCCCTCACCCGACAAGCGGTTCAAGTTGTTCAGCAACCCCTCTTCCTTGGAATTGTGGAGAATGTCCCCCGTAAATTCGGAATCAATGAACGCAATCGAATGTTCGGTCGAAGGCTCCCCCTCCTCGATACCAAATTTATTCTGGTAGGTCGGTTCTTCAACGATGATGTTCCAACGCTTGACGACGCTGTTTGCAAACGTCAGACCCATGTCGCGCACGGGCGACTTGTCGCTGTTGCTGTCGCTCATCGTAATCCTGTAGGGCTTCGAACCCTTGTCGTTGACGAGGTTCAATCCGGTAAACGAGACATGGACGCTGCCGTTCACCGAAGATTTGCTGTTGAGCGGATCAAGGCCCGTATGCAGGTAGATCATACGGAGATCCCGTTCGGAGTATTCCGCCGACGTCCACTTTTGAATGTCCTTCGTACCGTCGTACGAGGATCCGGCCTTGCCGACGCCGCTGAAGTATTGCGTATTGTACTTATCGAAAACGGACCCGTCCGGACCGGCGAGCGCGCCGCTCGCCGACACGGCCAACGCCGATCCGACGGCAAGAGAAAGGGCATGACGAAGGGGGGTGAACATTTTTCTCTCCAATGTCAGAAGTCCCGTCGAGGGAACGGTGGATATAAGGGTTATTGTGTATCGCGCGAAAAATATACCCGCGGACGAACCGACTATATCGATTTCCTCTTCGAGAAAGGAAAAAATTTCGGTCTTAGAAAGAAAAATATTAACCTGAGGGTTTACCCTCTAATCCTCATACTTTCGTACTACTCCCTTTATTTCAATGCGTCACAATGGATTTCCGTGCAATTTCGTTCTCGATCAAGCACTTTTCTCCATAAAACACGATGCGAAAAAGAAAGTTGCATTTTTTCCAAAGCCCTTGCGATAACCGACTGTTCACTCGGTTCATGAAAAATAAAGTTGGGTTTTCCCTTAATTTTCGTCAAACTTCTCCTCTGAGGCTTCCGCCCCCCATCGACTTCTTCGCTGTCCGTCCCGACGGGGCCGCATCGATCAACCGGAGTTCCGGTTCGACGTGCCGCCGACAAAAAACGGACGGCCCCTCTTGGAAACCGTCCGTCTTTCTCTGCGCACGCCCGGGTGCGCGCCCCGAGACGCTTCAAATCCGGAAGACGCGTCCTTCCCGATGGGCGGGCGCCTCGCCCGGAGCCCCGGCGGGAACGCCGAGGATCGCGTGGCCGATCCCGACGTAGTCGCCCTTGACGCCGAGCTTCTCGAGGAGCGCCTTGCCTTCGGGCGACTCGAACTCTTCCCGGGCGCGGTGGATCCAGCAGGATCCGAGCCCCTCCGCATGGGCGGCGTTCAAAAGATTGCCCATCATGAGGGCGCCGTCCTCGACATGGGTCGGGACCGTTCGATCGGCGAGCACCACGAGCACGACGGGCGCGCCGTAGAAGGGGTCGCCCTCCTTCATGCCGGCGATTTCGGCGTTCATGCGGGAGAGCTGATCTCGAACCGCCTTGTCGGTCACCACGACGACGATTGCGGACTGGCGGCCCATGCCGCTCGGGGCGTAGAGCCCCGCGCGGACGATGTTGTAGATCGCGTCGTCCGAGACGGGTTCGTCTTTGTAGGCGCGGCAACTGCGCCGCGTGAGCAGATTCTCCATAGCGTCCATTTGCTTTTCTCCATTTTTTCGCTCGAGCGTCGAGCCTTGACCATTTTCGCACGTTCCGAAAGCTCACACGGAATCGAAAAGTTCGGGCGTCCGCGACCCCGTCTGCGAACGTCCGCCGATCGCGTCGCCTCGGAGAACACGGCCTTACGCCGTCTTGCCGCGTCCCGTCGGAACGCGCACGGTGACGGTAAGCCCCCGCCCGTCTGCGGCGTGGGGATGTGCGTCTTCGAGCGTCACGACGGCCCCGAGACGGTCGGCATAAGTCTTCACGATCGCCAGTCCCAGACCCGTCCCCGCCACGCCCGTTCCCGGAATGCGGTAGAAGGGATCGAACACGCGCGTCCTCTCCGACTCGGGAATCCCCGGTCCGTCGTTCGTGACGGAGAGCACCAGAGCGTCGGCTCCGCGCTCGACCCTTACCGCAACGCGGCCGTTTTCGGGCGAATATCGGACGGCGTTTTCCAGGAGATTCCGGAGAATCGCTTCGAGCGCCGAAGAAGAAATCCCTTCGACCGGCGCTTCCTTCGTACCGTCGCCCTCCACGCCCGAAACCAGCCATTCGATTCCCTTTTTGTCGGCCGCGTCAAGAAGAGGCTCCACGAGCCGACCGATCAATTCCGAGAGGTACCAGGATTCGCTCCCGGCGTTGGGCGCGTCGGCTTCGCCGGCCTGCGCGCGGGCAAAATGCAGAAGCTGCGAGAGCTGATGTACGGCCCGCTCCAACCCCTGCGTGAGGTTCGCGACGACGGGTTTGGCTTCGTCCGGCAGAGGCAGTTTGGCAAGGTGCTCCGCTTCGATCGTGAGCGACGTCAGGGGCGAGCGCAGTTCATGCGCGGCATCGGCGGAAAAGCGAAGTTCCCGCACGCGGGCCGCCTCGACGCGCGCAAGGAGGTCGTTCACGGCCTCGACGAAGGGACGCGTTTCCGCAGGGACTTTCTCGGTTGGTAGCGGCGTCCAGCGGTTTTCATCGCGGTTTCGCACTTCTTCGGCCGCGCGCTGCAGGGGCCGGAAGGTGAGCCACAGAACGCCCGCCACGACGCCCAAGAGAATCGGAAGCAAAATGAGAAGCGGCGTCACCGAAGCATAGGCCCTCGCCTGCGCCTCTTCTTCGATTACGGACATGGGGTCGGCCACGGCCGTATAGCTCCCGTCCGGGAGGAAAATGAGGCAGAGACGGTGTTCGTTGCCGTTGATCGAAACGTTCGAAAAGCCGCCCTTCACGGCGTCGTCAAAGCGAGCAACTTCCGCCTGACCGCCCGTATGACGCATGCGCACGAGCACGTCCCGACCCGCGGGAATCGACATCCGTTCTCCGTCGGGCGAAACGTCCGCGATCAAGCACTCGGCCGTGCCGCTCCAGGGACAGTTGCCGTCGCGCATGTGGCGGTGACGTCCCATGCCCATGCCGCGGTGCATGCGGCCGCGACCGTGCCACTCGGGGCCGTCCTGCGGACCGCTCTTCATTTCGTCTTCGAGCGCGCGCTCGAAGGTTTCGGGCGCCATCGTAAGCGCCCCGGGAATGCGGTTCACGACGTCGGCTCGAGCAAGCGACGACGCCACTTCCGCGAGCTCCACGTCCTGCGACGCAAGCGCGTCCGCCTTGGTGTTGCGGTAGGTGATGTAGGCGGTCGCCGCCGTAAAGACAAAGAGCGCCGTTACAAGCGCCGCGACCGTGCGCAAAAGCACGGAGCCGCCCGGTGGAAAGGCCTTTTTCAAAACGTTCTCAAAGATCACGACGCCTTCTCCCGAACTCGCCAGCCGAGGCCCCGAATGTTCTCGATCGCGTCGCTTCCGATCTTCTTGCGAAGCGCGTGGATGAGGTACTCAACGGCGTTCCCTTCCGGTTCGTCCCCGGGGGCGTAAAGCTTTTCTTCGAGAGCGCGCTTTGAGAGCACGGCGCCCGGCCGAACGAGAAGCGCAGCCAGGAGCGCATACTCGCGCTTCGAGAGCGTCACGACGTCGCCACCCACGGTGACGGCGTGCGTCACGGTATTGAGCGAAATGTTTCCCGCGCGCAAAACGTCCCCCGCGATCGGACCCTTGCGGCGCGCCACGGCGCGAAGTCGGGCGATCAGTTCCGACATGTGGAAGGGTTTCAAGACATAGTCGTCCGCCCCGGCGTCCAAGCCTTCGAGGCGGCTCTCAAGCGCTTCGCGGGCGGTGACGATCAGCACCGGAAGACTTCCCTTGGGCACAGGCATGGCGCGGATGTTCTTGAGCACGTCGATGCCGTCCATCCCGGGAAGCCCCAGGTCCAAAAGCACGGCGTCGACGTCGTGCACGCGCAGAGCCGCCAGGCCCTCGGGACCGGTCGGCGCGTAGGTGACGACGTGCGCTTCGCTTTCCAGAGCGGCACTCACGGCCCGCGCGATGAAGGGATCGTCTTCAATGAGAAGAATGTGCATGCGTAATCCAATGAAAAGGTGTTTGGGGCAAACTCTTGCGAAAGAAGAGCGCCATCTGAAAGTCTACCCGCCCCAAAGATCCTCGGTGCGCTTCGCCACTTTCCGTCACAAAGAAACGGGATGCGCCTTCCCCGGAACCTTCACCCGAGAAGAAATCTCCATGCCGACTTTTTCCCGACGCCTCCTCGCGGGCGCCCTCCTCTCTTCGCTTTTCGCAGTCTTTTCCGGGATGGTTTTCGCCATGCCCCTGGGCAACGCCGTCAAGGTACCGCTCAAGATCACGGCCGACTGCGCCAGGGCGCAGGACTTCCGATCGACGGGCTACGGCGTCTGCCGCCTGCGGGCCGTTGTCCCTCTCGAAGCGGAAGAAGCGCTCGCGCGCGTGCCGGGGCTCACGAATGAACAGAGAAAAGGCGTGAACCTCGACGTCGTGTGGGAAGTTCAATCCGCCGAAAATCGGGGCGCGGTGGCGGCGGGCTTCGAAGCCGCCGCCTCGGGGCTCGCCTGGCATGCGCCCGTGGCCGGGCGCAGCTCTCCCGTCGAGGGGCTTTGGACGAAGACGGACGGAAACGGCACCGTCGAGACGCAACTCACCGACATTCTCGGTGAGCGCACGGTGACGGTCTGCGCCTCCGTCATGACCAACGGCGTTCGGGGAAGCGCCTGCGCGAAGCTCGCATTCGGCAAGGGCCCGCTCTCGCGCTTTACGAAACCCTCGGAAACGCCGATCGACTACTCGACGCACGAAGCCCGTTGCCGGGAACTCGGGGCCGAACTTCCGAGCGTGGCGATTCTCCAGACCGTGTCGCTCAAGGGCCGCTACAACGCGCTTTCCAACGCCTTTGGGGCGGGGATAGCCGCGGGCTGGCCCTTTGACCTTCACTACTGGGGCGAACCTTCTTCGGCGATGCCGGGGCGTGTGCGGCAACTGCAGATCCGAAACGGCAGTCCCCACGGGGCGGGGGCGATCCCGAAGTCGTCCCTGCGGCATTCGGTCTGTCTCAAACCTTGAAACGTAGCAACTCCGTAGCTCCCCCTACAGACATCATCAATCATCAAGCATGTACCAAGCGACAAACGCGCGCTCTTCTTCACTGAAAACAAGAGCCAAACGCACAAGATCTTTCCCCTGAGCATGCCAAACCCCGTAACGACGATCTCTCATCTGTGAAATCGCCTTTTCGAGACTTACGGGCGCTTCAGAGTTCTTTGCCACGTACTTCAGCTCAAAGACCCAGTAACGGTTGTCTACAACCACTTCCAGATCACTGCGACCCTTGGCGTTATGCACCTCTATCCTCGGACGTAAGGATGCTTCACGCATCATCAACTGCAACAATGCTCGACATGAAGCTTCATCTCGAACGGGGTAATGCGCATAATCGAAACCATCGAAGACTTCATTGAAGGCTTCCACAATTTCTTCAGGTGAACCATAGGAGAGTAGCTTTCTAATTTTTTCAGCTTCTTCCAATACCGACGATCCACTTTTAGCAATTTCGCCGGCATAAAGTTTAGCCATAGAAATGGCAACTTCCTCGTTCGGATAGCCGAGTACAACGTCGCCGTTCTTTTCCACCGAACGAATCGTGAGGTATCCCGCCTGAACAAGAAGTGCCTCCGGCTCAATTTCACTGTACTGTCGCGGTGCCTTAAGTCCCGTAATCGAATAGCGTATCGGCTGCCCGTAGGCAGTAGGTGACTGCAGAGAATGGCGTTTCAGATAACGGAGCAATACCGTGGGCTGTCCACCACTTTCGAACCAATAATCTTGAAATCCCAGTTTAGGGTTGTTCAAAAAATTGAAGACTGACCAAGGAGAATAAACGTGAGTTGAAGCTTCTTGATCGAAAGAAAAACCATCGTAGTTTGCTTTAAGTGCTCTCATCATCTCTTCAAAAGGCATCTGAAGCACGTTTGCCGCATTTTCGAGATACACCCAGAAATTCGACCTAATTTCCTCATCCGTCAATCCCAGAATAGTCCCATAGGCAGGATCCAGTGAAATATCCTGAAGATTATTGAAGGCAGAGAAAATACTCGTATTACTAAACTTTGTAATACCGGTCATAAAGAGAAAACGCAGACAACCTCCCTTCGACTTGAGTACCATAAAGAACTCGCTCATCGTCGAGCGCACTTTTTCAAAAAGTTCTGGTTTATCAAGACAACTCGTGAGAGGCGCGTCGTATTCATCGATAAGAATCACCAGACTAAGCGTCTCCAAAGAGGAAAGCCACCGAGAAAACTCTATGAGAAGATCGTAGCGCCCCGAAGGCTGGAATCCAACATCACCGAAAAGAATGGAAATCTGTTGATAAAATTTAGCCTGGAAAGTTTCTACATCATCGAATTGTTTAATTTCTGAAAAATCCATACAAACGACCTGATAGGTCGTATCTTTCCAGACATTCTCAATATAGAGCCCTTGAAAATGTTTAAGCCCATCCCGGAAAAGCGTCGCTAACGTAGAAATCAGAACTGATTTTCCAAAACGTCGCGGTCTCGCAAGGAAAAAACTCCCTTCGATTCTCGCCAGTCTTGCAATGGGCTCCGTTTTGTCAACATAAATTCTTCCAGCCCTACGCAAAGCCCTAAAATCCGAAAGCCCTACAGGTAAAGGCAAAACGTTTTCCATCATCGTGATTGCATCCTAAAACCGTACGACAACGAACCATTGTGACACAAGAAGACGAGTTCGGTTCGATAAGCGACTATCTAAACTCTTCTGCGCCATCCCCTCCTCAGCGAGAGGAAGCGGAGCGCACGCAACGGGAGAAAAGCATTTGAAGTGTTGGTAGGACCTTCGCCCAAATGAAGGTAACACATCGTGTCAAGAGTCTATCCGACTATGCTCCCCTTCGTCTCACTCCTTGTCTCTCACTACAAAACGGGCGCCGCCGAGTTTCCCCGAAGGCGCCCGTCCGTCATCCCTCCGAGGGATGTGCGTTTCCGGTCACGCTCAAACTTCGATCAGGTCGTACTGGTCCGACCCCATGTGAAGTTCGCGCATGTAGGAGAGCTGGCGCAGACCGCTGCGCGATTCGATGCGCTCGACCAAATCGTGACGTTCCTTTTCGGGGAGCGCATAAACGAGGTCGATCGCCGCCTTGTCGATTGCGAGAATGTCGGTCGAGGCGAGAATCCCGATGTCGTGGGCCGTCGGTTCCGCGGCGCTCGTGCCGACGCAGTCGCAGTCGACCGACATGCGGCGCATGACGGAAAGATACGTGATGTGCTTGCCGAAATGGTCCGTCACGGCCTTGCCGCCTTCGACCATGCGTTCCATGAAGTGCGGACCGCCCGCCCAGTCGTTGTTCCCTTCGCGGTGAAGTTCGCGCTTCCCCTGAGCGCCCGAGGCGCAGCCGATGGCGACGTTCTTGAGGCACCCGCCGAAGCCGCCCATCGTGTGGCCCTTGAAGTGTGTGAGAACGATCATGGAGTCGTAGTTGAGAAGGTGCTTGCCGACGTGCACTTCTTTGAGCCACTTGCCGCCCTTGATCGGAAGCGCCACGTCTCCGTCTTCATCCATGATGTCGACGGGCGAGAAGGTCCAGCCGTTCGTCTTCAGGACTTCGCGGTGGCCCGCCGTCGTCTGACGGGGACTCGCGTAGAAAACGTTGCATTCCACGATCGTGGAGGGAACTTCCGCCTGGAAGGCCTTCACCCATTCGCGGGGAATGATGTTGGGACCGTTCGGTTCGCCCGTATGAAGCTTGAGCGCCGTGCGGCCGGTGATATCGCCGTTCACGAGCTTGTAGAGCTTCAGAAGACCCGCTGCGGAGAGGTCCTTCGTGAAGTAGACCTTGGCGCGCCCGTTGGCGGCGGCGGAGCTCCCCAAAGCGGGCGCTTCGGCGGCCTTGAGCGACGCCGCCTGCAGACCTCCCGCCACGGTCGCGACGGAGGCGAGGAAATTACGACGACTCAGCATGATTTTTCTCCTTTTGATTTTCGATTCGCACCGCACTCGAGTGCCGTGCGAACCGTCCGTTGTGTACCTGTGATCAGGCTAAGAAAACCGTTGGGGGAAAAATCGTCCGATCCGATCGGTTTTCTGCCCGTTGACGTCAATCTTGGCGTCAGGACGGCCTGCGCTTTGCGAGGATGTTCTCGAGAACCCCCCGGGCGACCTCGGCCTGCCCGGCCCCGGCCGCCCGCTCGATTTCGGCGAGGTAGTCCCGCATTTCTTCCGGCGTAGTTCCGGTGTTGAGCGCGGCGACGGCTACATGCTCGCAGTGCCCGTGGAAAAGGAGGTCCCGTGACCGACGCCGTCCGCCCGTCTTCCTCCTTCTTCGGCAACATCAAGAAGAAGCTCTCCGCCCTTTTGCCCGACTCGATCTTCGGACAGATCCTCTTTGTGCTCGTTGCGGGGCTCGCGCTCCTGCAGATCGCGAACTTTCTCGTCGTCTGCGGCGTGCAGAGGCTCTACGTCGGTCAGCTCGAGGCGGCGCGGATCGGACACGTCGTCTCCTATCGGGCGCTCTTTGAATCGATTCCCGCGGACCTGCGGGCCGAAACGCTGAACGCCGCCCACGGCAATCCCGCACTCGGACACTCGAGCGAACGCGTGACGATCGTTCGGACCCGCCCCGACTGGCCCGCGCCCGGCCCCATTCTCGCAAAACCTCTCAAAGCCCTCGAAGAAGCGCTCGCCGCAGGAGGCGCATCACCCGAAGTGCTCGTGCGCGGCGAAGAGTCCGACGCCCTTTTTCCGCTTCACGCGCCGCCCATGGAAGCGGCGGTTGCACTCGAGGACGGCACGTGGCTCACGATTCTCTTTCCCGTCGAAGCGGACGACCGTCTGATGGTCTGGTCGCAGCGCCTCTTCGTATTTTTGGAAGCCGTCGTCCTTCTCGTTCCGCTCGTTTACCTGCTCAAGCGCGTGACCAAACCGATCGATCGGCTCTGCAGCGCCGCGAAAGCCTTCGGCGCGGCGCCGCAGGAGAGCCCCGCCCTCCCCGAAGAGGGTCCCCGGGAGCTGCGGAGCGCCGCCAACGCCTTCAACCGCATGCGCGAACAAATTCGGGGCCACTTGGACGAACGAAACCGCATGATCGCTGCGCTCGCCCATGACTTGAGAACGCCGCTCACGAAACTGCAGCTGCGTCTCGCGCGGGTCGAACCCGAAACGCTTCGCAATCAGCTCGCCGAAACGGCCAAGGGGCATGAACGCGATTCTGACGCAGGGACTCGAATTCGCCAGGAGTCTTCGCACCGAAGAACCGATGACGAAGGTCGACCTCCCGTCCTTCCTGCAGAGCCTAGCGGACGACTACGCGGACCTCGGGCGCGCCGTGACCTTCGAATGCGATTCCGCACTGGAAGCGAATCCCCAAACGGGCGTTCTGCCGGCAAGACCTTTGTGTCTCAAACGCTGTATGGAAAACCTTCTCACGAACGCCTGCGCCTATGCAGGCTCGGCCGAGATTCGGCTGACCGCGGAAAAAGAAGCGCTCGTCGTGACGGTGTCCGATCGGGGCCCCGGGATTCCGGAAGAACTGCTCGAGAAGGTGTTCGAACCCTATTTCCGGGTGGAGGGCTCTCGAAACCGCGCTTCGGGCGGCACGGGACTCGGTCTTGCGATCGCCAGAAACATGGCGCAGTTGAACGGCGCGGCGCTTTCGCTCGCGAACCGCCCCGGGGGCGGACTCGTCGTGACTCTCCGATTTCGACGCCCCTGAATCGATTCCCGGAAACATGCAAAGTTTTCCCGCCCGTCACTTGAACGCACTGCGCCGTTCTCGTGCGGGAAGCTTGCGAGTTCCAGTTGGATTTTTTTCGTTTTCGTCATCACGGGCAAGCGCCCCGTCAGGGGCACACATGATCCTGTGAGACACGGCAATTCCAACCGTCTCAAAAAACCCGAGAAGTGGTTGTCAATGCAGGCGGATACCCAGAAAAGGCAGAGAATTGCCCACACGGGCAAAACCGCAAGCCAAGTAAAAGCGACAGGCGGCCTCATCAATTGGCTCTGTAAGAAGGAGCGCCGCCGCCGTTATTTCCGACGCTCGACGGGCGTTTTCAATCGCGTGGCGCAAAAGAGAGCGTCCGATGCCAAGTCCCTGAAGATTTTTGGAAACAGCCAAACGCCCCAATAAAACGGCGGGAATGGGATCCGGCATGTTGCGGCGAAGTACGGCTCGAGCTCCCTCGTGAGCCAAACAGTGGTTAGCCAAAGAATAATACCCAGCGACAGAACCGTCTCTCGCCAACAGAATAAACGTGCGGCATCCGCCGTTAGCTTCGTTGTTGCGGGCTTTTTCCTGAAGCCAAGCATTGAGTGAAAGCTTTCCGCAGTCAAAGCCGCGCAATTGTTCTTCGCCCGTAGCGGAAAGCGGACAGATGCCTTCCAGATTTGTCACTTACGGCTCCAGGGATAGGGCATATTCATCGTTTCGGCAAGTTTCTCTTGAACGTCGGTTGGCGTCGGTTGATTCAAAAAATCCAAGACCTCATCAAACTGCTTGTCAGACAAATACGTGATCTTGCGATCGAGCTGCGACGCGAGGATGGATTCCACCCCTTGAATGATCAGGTCTGTTTTGGACAAATGGCTTGTTTTGGCCAATTCGTCAAGCCGTCTGGCGGTGAACTCGGGAAGACGGACGGAAATCGCCACACTCATAACAAAACTCCTTTTCGGCATGAACGCTCAGATCGATTGTATATCAAAACGCAATACAACAAATCGTTCAACGCACGAGCGCAAACTTGACTGGTCCAACGAAGGAATTTTGCGAAACCTTGAAGGAAGCTCTTAACGGGAATGGTACGAGCGTGCGCGGGCGAGAGAACCGCCTTCTTCAGTCATCTTCGGTCTGTTTCCAGGGAGGGAGGCACGCGTCACGTCGCTCCTCCGAACGGTAGAGATGTGCGACACATGAGTCGTTGAATGCGAAGCATGACGGAGACGGCGCAAGGACGCAGGATGGATCATCAACGAAAAGAGGGCTCGCGCCCTCCTTTCGTTTTTGGATATTGACCCGATAGGGTGCTTACGACAAGGCCCCTCGGAACGGTTGGAACCCGTCGGTCTTCGCCGTCCGAGGAAATGTCTCACACCCAACGATTAGAACGCGTAACGGGCTCGGATCTGTCCGAAGAAGCCCGAGGCGTCGTCCGATCCCGCCGAGCCGCCGGCGATCACGCCGATCCCGAAGTTCCCCTTCGAGGCTTCGAGACCCACGCGGGCGCGGAAGACGCTTTCGGACCAGACGTCCATGGAAACGGCGCCCACCGTCCCGGTCACGCTCGTCGTATCGACGTCCACCTCGCGGTCACCGAAGGAGCCCACGTAGGCAACGTCGACGGAAGGCGTCCAGTTCCAACCGCTCGCTGAAGCGATCGTACCCTGGAATACGGCGCCGATCGGCATCGTGAAGAGGTTCTGGTCGGCCGAGTCGACCTTCGTGCCCTGATTCGTCGTGTAGCCGTCGGTACCGACGCGCAGGTAGTTGAGACCGACGTACGGAACGACGAAGCACTTGGCCGAAAGGGCGTGCTTCATTTCTCCGCGCACGCCGAGCGTCCAGACGTCGGCGTCGAGGTCGTCGACCTGCGCGCCGAGATGGCCGTCCGAAAGATCGTTCGTCGTGGCGAGATAGCCCATCTGACCCACGAGGTTGAAGTCACCGAATCGCTTCGCGCCGTATAGTTCAAAGCCGTAGTAGTCGACTTCGTTCTTCACGCCCCCGTTGTCGCCCTGCCCGCGAACCGTGCCGGTGCCGGCATTGACGAGACCGCCGAAGGTCCAGTCGCCCGTCGTGTAGTCGGCACCCGCGACGAGACCGCCCATTTCGAGCTTGATCTCGTTCATGTCGCCGGAACCTCCCATCTTCGAATAGATGCCGGTCACTTCCGCGAAGCCTTCCACGCCGTCCTTGTAGGTGCGCTGCAGGCTCGCGCGGCGGGAGGCAGCGTCGATGCCCTGATTGACGCCTTCGATTGCGGCCGCCTGAACGCCCGCGGCTGCGGCGAGGTTCATGCCGGCACGCAGACTTTCTTCACCGCGGTAGCTGCTCGAGTCGATCAGCGTGCGAAGCGGATCGTCCGAGCCCAGACCGTTGTAGAAGCCGTAGACGTCGCCGTCGAGGCCGAGAGTGTTTTCAGCCTTGAACGTGAAGGTCTTGCCGTCGGCGCTCTTATCCATCGTCCAGAGGACGTTGTCCCAAGACGTAGCAGCGTCGCCCAGCGTCGAACCGAAGGTCACCGTCTGTTCCGTGGCGCCTTCGGCAAGGTCTACGCCGACGTTGTCAAAATAGACGCCCTTTTCGGAGAGCGTGACGTCACCCGTTACCTTCGTCTCACCGCTCGCATCGGCAATGAGGATGCCGTTTTCCCCGATTTGTACGCCCGTGCCGGTCGCAGATCCCACAAGGACGTCGACGTTCGTGAGATCAACTTCTCCCGTGACATAGAGCACGGCATCCGAACCGACTTCAGCGTAGGCGTCGGCCGCCTTCTGCGCAACGTCGTCCGAACCAAATCCCATCGCGCCCTTCACGACGCTGTAGCCGAGACCGTTCGCATTGGCGTCGGTCGCGCCAAGGAAACCCGCCTTGTCGTTTGAGCCGACCTGTGCGGTCCTTCCGGTCAGCGTTGCATCTGTAAAGACGATCTGACTCGGACCGCCCGTGAAGACGGTGGTCGACTTGTCTCCGAACTCATAATTGACGCCCGTGAGCGAACCCGTGACATCCACCGCATCGAATGCCGCGATCACAGTGTTCGCACCTTGCGCGGGATCCCCCGCGCTTTCACGGAAGAAGTCGAAGTCGCCGCCCGACAGAATGAGCTCGGCAGTACCGACCCCCTCTTCATCCGTAACGACGGAGCCGGCTCCGTTGCCGTCGATGCGCTTTCCCTGGAAGACGTCCGTCGAAGAAATGATGACGGTCGAATCCTTGACCGTAGCAACCGCGTCCGTCGCATCTTGATAGACGTAGCCTCCTGCATAGAGGTCACCGGTCACGGTGCCCGAGTCGAGTCGAACTTCTGCTTTGCCGACCGTAGACGAAGGACTCTGATAGGAAGCGTCAAACAGTTGATTTTGTTCGCTTCCCGCGGCACCGCCGGCATATATGTCGCCCTTCACTTCTGCGCCCGCCACGGTGATCTCGACGTTCTCAACCGCTGCTTTACCGCCAAGCGTCGCCAAGCCGCCGCCCAGAACGTTGCCGTCGATCGTACCGCCCTTGAGGTTAATCGTGGCCTGCTCGGTATGTGCCGAAGCGCCGCCGCCCGTGGCAATGCCGCCGCCCGTGATCGCGACACCCACCGCCTGCACCAAGTCCGCCGTTTCATAAACGTAGGAACGACTCGAAGGATTGCCGCCGTCCGCGCCGGGTTCGCCGATATCGAACAACGGAGCTACGTTGGCCACATTGACGGTGCCGCCCGACACGGAGATCGAGACGGTCGTGGTTTCTGCGGTCGCATTGGTCCGGGCCGCCGCCGTGTCGTCAATCGCCAAGCCTCCGCCGAAAAGGCCGTCGGCGGTGCCGTCAGACATGTCGATCGCTCCGCTCTTCACGGTGGAAACGGACTCTACGGTGGATTCAATACCGTTTGACCCCGTGGCATAGGCGAAGCCGCCCGCCATGGTGAGAACGCTGTCACCTCCCGAAATATTGATTTCGGACGATTGAACGGTGGACGTTGCGCTCGTACCAGCCGCCTTTTCAACGCCGTAGGCGATCGTCATGCCGCCACCGAGCGTCGCGACGTTGTAGCCGCCCTCAATGTCGATCGTCACATCGCCGGTTTCACCCGAGGCCAAGGCTTTCGCGGCGCTGGTGCTGGGCATTCCCGCAACCAGAATACTGCCGCCGATCGTGCCCACGTGCGCTCCGCGGAACTGATCCTGCGACTGCTTGATCGCGTCGGTAACTTCGGGCAAGGCGGCCAGAATGGCATCCTTTGAAGGATTTTGCAGCGCAGAAGACAAGGATCCGATCAAATCGACGGCAATGCCGTGAAGATCATCCTTCAAATCTTCGACCACTCCCGGACCGCCGAGCGTGATGTCCACATCGCCCGTATTGACGGAAACTTCCGAAGAACTTCCCTCTCCGCCGCCCGACCAGGCAACGCCCAGGCCGCCACCCGCTACGGCAACGCTCACGGACTCGTCGGTGAAGGACATTTCTACGTTGCCGGAATTTGCGGTCGCCTTGCCGCCACTTACGTAGCGGTCTTCGCCGACAAAAGCCTGGAGAATCGTTTCAATGCCAGCTCCGGAACTACCCAACAATCGCGACGGAATTCCCTGCAATTCCGTCGTCAGAGCCGCACCTCCTCCGAAAACCCCGACGTTGACGCCGTTGGTGGCCTTCACTTTCGTAGTGCCCGTCACTGTCGTCGACGCATTACCGTCAAGCGTTGAAACGGCCATGCCGCCCGCGATGACACCGACCACGGCGCCGGACGTATTGTGACCATCAAGGTGGTCCGTGGTAATGTCGATCGATACGTCGCCGTTAACGGTCGAAGAGGCGGTTCCGCCCAATGCGAGAGCCGCGCCCGCCGCCGACAATCCTCCGACATTGGCATGACCGGAAATATCCAGCTTCACTCCTCCGTTCGAGATCCGGGTCGCTTCCGCATTCAACAATCCCGCTTCGCCGTTTATTGTCTCGTACAAAATCCCCAGGTTCACGGCCGTACCGCCGCCGATCACACCGAAGGCGTTGCCGCTCTCAAACGTACTTTCGACGATCCCCGTACGATCAAGAGTCAACGTTCCCGTCGTGCTGTTGACGAGCACGTCCCCGGCGTTCATGCCGATGAGTAGCGGATCATGCCCGTCGTCACCGATCCGATTGACAATGTCGGTACTGAAAGACAAGCTCGATCCGGCCTCGGTGAATTCTGTCGCGTTTTCAATCCGATCCAAAATGCCCGCCGCAGAAGGAACCTTCTGTTTCAGCGCCGGAAGCAACTCTTCCAACTGAGTGTCTGCGTATATTTCACCGCCCACAGGCATCTGAAGCGTATTTCCGGTCCCGAGCGCATCGACGTAGCCGCCAAGGCCCTGTGCCGTCTTCAGAGCTTCGAGCACTTCCCCGAAAGACTGATCCGTTTGAATGGTGACGCCGTCATGCCCCACCAATAGCGACGAACCGCTTTCTGCGAGCGAGTCATTCGTGATCGTCTGTGCCGTTGCGGCCCCTGAAACCAACAGCATCGCGGCGGATACCGCTACGGCCAAAACTTTTTTCTGCATACTCATTACCTCTGTCTGCAATATGCTCTGCGGAAGTCTTCGTCGACTCCCGTCTCGGCCAGTCTTGCACTGATTTCACCCCCCCCCTATACGCATTTACCCTAACATTCACCGGTGCGCCAAATCTCTCTGTCATGGGATATAGCTCGGCCAAACCTTTCGCTCTCAACCACAACCGAAACGCACCTCCGCGTTTCGCTCCGAAGACCGCAACGGCGGGAAGAAATTCCGCCTTCTGCCCCGGACCGATCCGGGGGACGACGCTCCCACGAATCCCGACCCTTCCGAATTTCCTGCTTGTTGTGAAATCTGCACACGACCTTGGTTTTTCGCGCTTCGAACCGCCGCAATACGAATCGTCTTTTGTCTCTTTCCTTTTTTTCATGAAAGAAAGAGTTTGACTTTCATCATGTAGGGTGAAGGCGTCGCCTTCATAGCCATTTTTTTCTCCTCTCGGAAAAACCGCACACTACTTTCGAACCCCTTCTGACCAACAACGCGCGTCCCCCGTATTTTCCCCACATACACTTTGCGGATTCTCAAAAGAGAAAATCACCCCTTTCCTTCTGCGGCAGTATTTTCACATCAAATCCCATGACCTCTGCCCAAGAACTCTTTGCAAAAACAGCAAAGTTCTTTGCAAAAAGCAGGATGCCGCCGAATCCCTCCCACTTGGAGAATGCGGGAAACCGAGCTCCGCGCCCGATTCGACATTGTCGGGCCCGAGATCCGGCTACGACGATGCACGCGGCGTCGAACGCTCTCGAGAACCGATCGGGCGTTCGAGACCGCGCGCTTCGCCCCTCTTTGCGGAAGGTACACCGAAGAACCGCCTTCCCGACCCCTAGGAGACCCCTATGCAACTATCTCGCCGAAGCTTTCTCGAAGCGACGGCCGTGGCGGGCCTTGCCGCCACGGTGAACCGCCTCGTGCCCGAAGGTCTCGTTTCCTCGGCCCGCGCCGCCGAGGCGGCCAAAGCCGCGCCCGCCGCAGCCGCCGCGGGTGAAACGAAAATCGTCAAGACCTGCTGCCGCGCCTGCATTCACAACTGCGGCGTGCTCGCCCACGTGCGCAACGGCCGCGTGGTGAAGCTCGAAGGCAACCCCGAATACCCGATGAGCAAGGGCACGCTCTGCCCGAAGGGACTCGCGGGCATTTCCGCCCTCTATCATCCGAACCGCAACAAGTACCCGCTCCTGCGCGTGGGCAAGCGCGGCGAAAACAAGTGGCGCCGCATCAGCTGGCAGGAAGCGATCGACCGTATCGCCCGCAAGATGGAGGAAGTCCGCCATCAGTACGGCGCCGAATCCGTCCTCATCACGACGGGCGGCGGCGGCAATCCGGCCTTCCGCGGGATTCCGCGCGTTGCGAACGCCTTCGGAACCCCGAACTTCTACGAACCGGGCTGCGCGCAGTGCTACCTCCCGCGCACGCTTGCGTTCGACATGATGTACGGCGGCCCCGACACGTCGATCGCCGACGAAAAGAGCCGTGAAATCTACAATCCGAACACGGTCATGAAGTCGATCGTGCTCTGGGGCACGGACCCGTCCTACAGCAATCCGGCGGGCGGCGGTCAGGCGCTCGTCACGCTTCGCACGAAGGGCGTGAAGTCGGTCGTGATCGACCCGCGCTTCATTCCGGAAGCGGCCCGCGCCGACGTGTGGCTGCCGATCCGTCCGGGCACCGACGTGGCGCTCATGCTCGGCTGGATGCGCTACATCATTGCGAACAAACTCTGGGACAACGAGTTCGTCATGCATTGGACGAACCTTCCCTACCTCGTCGACGTCGAAACGAAGATGCTCGTGCACGCCAACGACCTCGACCCGAAGGGCGACGCCAAGACCTACGTCGTGTGGGATGCGAAGACGAAGTCCCCGAAGCCCATCGCCTATCCCTGGGACGACAAGCTCGAGCCGGTGCTCGACGGAGCGTTCGAATACAACGGCAAGAAGTACGTGACGGGCTTCCGTGCGCTCAAGGAACGGGTCGAACCCTGGACCCTCGAAGCGACGGCGAAGGAATGCTGGCTCGATCCGAAGAAGATCGAAGAGGCGATCCGCATCTACTGCGACGGTCCCTCGGGTATCTCCCTCGGCGTCGCGACCGACCAGACGCCGAACTCCGTACAGGCCGCCATGGGCGCGGTGATCCTCAACGCCCTCCTCGGGAACGTCGAACGTCCGGGCTCGCTCATGCAGCGCAATCCCTCGAGCAACGTCGTTCCGGCGGGTTCCTTGGCCACCCGCTGCTCCTACCTCCTTCCGGAAGGTCAGCTCACGAAGCGTCTGGGCTCGAACGAGCACAAGGGCCTCATCCAGTGGGACGCCGCGCAGCCGAGCGCCGTGCTCCAGGCGATGCTCACGGGCAAGCCCTATCCGATCAAGGTCTGGCTCGAACGCTCCGGGAACAAGTTCGGCGTCAACGGCAACGCCGGTTCCTGGGTGAAGGCGATGGAAAACGTCGACCTGATCGTGCACATGTACATGTATCCGACGTCCTTCTCGATGTACGCGGACATTCTGCTCCCCGCGACCGAGTGGCTCGAAACGAACATGCTCATCGAATCCCTCAACATGGTGTTCGCCCGCCAGGCGGTCGCGCACGTGTGGGAAACGGAAGACGAAACGCTCTTCTGGTCGAAGCTCATCAAGAAGTGCGCCTCGCTCGGCAACAAAAACGCCCAGCGCGCCTGCGACCCCAACTTCATGAAGGACGACCTCGCCTACTGGGATTCGATGGAAGAACTCCTTGACGGCCGTCTGAAGCGCATCAACATGACCTGGAAGCAGCTCCTTGCGAACAACCCGGTCACGTACATGCCCTACGACAAGTGGAACACCTACTACGTCTACAAGGAAAAGGATCCGAAGACGGGTCTTCCGAAGGGCTTCCGCACGCCCTCGAAGAAGCTCGAACTTTACGGCGACGTGTGGATCACGCTCGGCCGCACCGGCAAGCCCTATGCGCTGCAGCCGCTCCCGCCCGCCTCGAAGGACTACGACCCGCTTCCCTACTATTTGGAACCCCACGAAAATCCGACGAACGAGATCGGCCGCGAATTCCCGCTCATCCTCACGAACGGGCGCATTCCGGTCTATCACCACGGCACGCTTCGCAACGTTCCGTACCTGCGCGAAATCTATCCGGTACCCGAACTCTGGGTGAATCCGGTCGACGCGAAGAAGTACGGCCTCAAGACGGGCGACTGGGCCTGGATCGAGTCGCTTCGCGGCAAGACCCGCGGCAAGGTCCTCGTCACCGAAGGCGTGAGCCCGGGCGTTCTCTATCAGGAACGCTTCTGGTTCCCGGAAACGCTGACGACGCCGACGCGCGGCTGGATGGAAGCCAACGTGAACGTGTTGACGAAGAACGACCCGCCGTTCAACGACGTGGTCGGCACCTACACGCTGCGCGGCATCCAGGTCCGCATCTCGAAGGCGCCGGGCGCCCCCGAAGGGATCTGGCAGAAGCCCGAGGACTTCAAGCCGTGGCTGCCGCAGCCCACGGACACGACGCCGAATCCGAAGCTCTGATTCTGATTCGACCCGAACCGTCTCGTTCGAAGCCGCGTGACGCACGGACGCGAGCCGTCCGTGCCGACGCGGCCTCCCAAAAGGAATTTTCGTTATGACGCAAAAAACTTTGGTTATCGACCTCGACCGCTGCACGGGGTGCATGGCCTGCGAAGTCGCCTGCAAACAGGAAAACGGCGTGCCGCTCGGCGTGTACTTGAACAAGGTCCACTCGATCGGTCCGACGGGGGTCTTCCCCGACATCAAGCAGTACTTCCTGCCGCACGTCTGCCAAAACTGCAAGGACGCGCCCTGCGTGAAGGTGTGCCCGACGAAGGCCACCTACCGCACGGAAGACGGCCAGATTCTCGTCGACAAGGAAAAGTGCATCGGCTGCCGCGCCTGCATGACGGCCTGCCCGTACGGCGCGCGCTCCTTCAATCCGGAAACGAACGTCGTGGAAAAGTGCACGCTCTGCAATCACCTGCAGGCGGCGGGCGAGCAGCCCGCCTGCGTGAAGGCCTGCTGTGCGCACGCCCGTTTCTTCGGCGACATCGACGATCCGGAAAGCGACGTCTCGAAGGCCGTCAAGGCGGCCGGTCCCGAAAACGTGCATGCGATGCGCGACGTCGGCAACAAGCCGACGGTGCGCTACATCCTGCACAAGAAGTACGGCGACTGGACGGAAGACCAGCCGAAGATGCTCCCCTGACGGGAAGCGTTGACGGACAAATGGAGTGAGCGATGACGACGATTCTCTCGAGCGTCCATGCGTTCTTCGCCGCGGCGGCGGCCGGCTGTCTTCTTGCGACGGCCTTCGGCGAACTTCGCCGCGCGGGGACGGACCGTCTGACCGCGCTCACCCTCGCGGCCCTTGCGGCGACGCTTGCCGCATCGGCCGCGCTCGTGAGTCAGTTCGGACGCCCCGCCCTCCTTTTTTCCGTCTTCTCGAATCCCGGCACGGCGATCTTTCGAGAGCTCGCCTCGCTCCTTCTCGCGCTTCTTGCGGGCGCCGCCTACCTGGCAGCGCTCCGCACCGGAGCGACCCGCAGGACGGGGCGAAAGCTTTCGCTCCTCGCGGCCGCTTCGGGGCTTATTCTCGCCCTTGCCGTCGGGTCCGCAGCGGTGCAGCCCTGGCGTCCCGTCTGGAACACGTGGACGCTCGTCCTTCCGACGGCGGGCTTTGCGTGGCTTGCGGGCGTGATGCTCGCCAAAAGCCTCGGCGCCGCTGGCCATGAAAGTGCCGGTCCGGCGTTGAGCGTTCTGAAGAAAGCCGAAGAGAAGACGGGCGAAACCGCCTCCGAACCTCTTTGGGAAAGCACGCGCCTTGCCGCCTTGGCGCCCTTGGTCGGGCTTGCCTGCTACTTCGCGGCGGCCTCAACCGACGCCTCGGCCCGCACGGCGCTCGCTTCGCTTCTTACGGGTGCGAACGCTTGGCTTTTCTGGGCGGGCGTGATCGTCCCGAGCGTTCTTCTCTCGTTCCTCGCCGCCCAATTCGCCTCCGACACGCTGAAGCGAAATCCCGTTCTCGGAATCGCTCTGGCGACGCTTTCGGCCTTCTCCGCGGGCGCGTGGCAACACCTTGTGCTGGGACTTGCCTGATGAGAAAGACGAAGAGCGAAACCGGCCAAACTTTGCCGCCCTGAAAAGCGGCTCTTGTCCCTGCGGACGAATCCTACCGAAGGACTTTCCGTGCGATGATCCTTCGGGAGGACTCTTCCCCGAGTCCTGCACAAACACTCGTCAAAAAGAAGAACAGACCCCACAAAAAAGGAATCCATCATGCAGAAGACCCCCGAGGTCGCCCGCCTTCTAGAAGGCCGCGGCAACGTCTACCGTTTCCTCTCGCGCTTTTACCTCACCGAAGTCGACGAAGCCTTCTGGAAGGCCCTTTGCGGCATGACCTTCCCCGAAACGGCGGACGAAACACGCATGGCCGAAGGATGGAAGCGGCTCGCAAAGGTCGTCGCGTCCGACCTCGGCCCCGATCCCGTTGAAACGCTCGCCGTCGACTATGCGCGCATCTTCCTTTCCGCGGGCGTAAGCGAAGGAGCGGCCTATCCGATCGAATCGGTCTACACGAGCCCCGAACACCTCGTCATGCAGGACGCCTGGGAAGCGGTCTGCCGCACCTACCGCGAAGCGGGCTTTGAAAAGGACCCGAAGACGGATGTCCACGAAGACCAGCTCGGACTGGAACTCTCCTTTCTCGCACACCTGAACGATCGGCTTCTTGCGGCCTACTCGGCCGAAGGGGACGATCCCGAGCGCGACGCCGCGTACCGCAACACCCTTCGCGCGTCGAAGACTTTCCTCACGGAACATCCCCTTCGCTGGATCGCGGACTTCTGCCGCGACGTTCGAAAGTGCCCGGGAACCGACTTCTACCCGGCCGTGTCGCTTCTCACCGAAGGCTTCCTCGCGATGGACGCGGCGCTTCTCGACGACCTCCTCGCCGAGGCCGAAGGAAAGGACGCCTGAAGACCGCAGCCTGCCGGAAGGAATGCTTATCCCCCGACGCTCGGGGGCCCTTCCCTTCTTTGCATTGCTGTAGAGGGAGGCTCAATGACGAACATGAAACCGGGGACGGACGCCCGTGCGGACGGTCCGTCCCGAACCCAACCAACGACGGATGCGTCCGTCGACGTCGGCCGCCGCAGAGTTCTGGAGGGAACGGCCGCGGTGACGGGCGTCGCCACCCTTTTCGCGCTCGGCGCCGCGGCGGGATCGGACCATGCGGAAGACCTCGACTTTTCCAAACGCGCGGTTCGTCCGCCGGGAAGCGCGGGGGAATCGGAATTTCTCGCGCGCTGTCTTCGCTGCGACCGGTGCCGAAGTGTCTGCCACACCTCCGTCATCGGCATGACCGACTGGTCGGACGGGCTCGTTCGGATGAGAACGCCCGTCCTCGACTTCCGGCTCGGGCACTGCGACTTCTGCGGACTCTGCGCCGAAGTGTGTCCTACGGGCGCGATTCTTCCCTTCCCCAAGGAAACGACCAAGGTGGGACTGGCGGTCCTCACCGAGCGCTGCATTGCGCTTCGCACGGCCGCCTGCCGCGTCTGCGAGGAGAAGTGCCCCTACGACGCCGTGACGCTCGACGAGCACAAGGTCCCCGTGATCGACCCCGAGATCTGCAACGGCTGCGGCCTTTGTGAAAACGTCTGTCCCGCGAACGTCTTCCAGTCCTATCGGACGGGCGTCGAGCGCGGGATCGTGGTGCGGCCCTTCGCCGCACTCGAGGCTACTGAAGGAGGTGCGGCATGAAAAAGTTCTTTACGGGCCCGCGCCTGCGCGCCTTGGCGGCGCTCGCCTTCTTCCTGCTCTTTCTCCTCGGTCTTGCCGTGCACACGGGCTGGGGAACGGCCTCGTCGTTTGGCATCGCCGAGATCGCCGCGATCTGTCCCTTGGGCAACCTCGAAGCGATGCTCGCCTCGAAGACCTTCCTCCCGCGCGCCCTCGTGGGCTTCGCGGTGTTTCTCGTCGTCGCGGCGCTTCTCGGGCGCTTCTTCTGCGGGTGGCTCTGCCCCGTGCCCTGGGTCGAGAAGGCCCTTTCCAAGCTTCGCGCGCCGGGACGGCGTTTTGGGCTCGGCTTGAAGGAATCCCCGGCGGCCTCTGAAACGCCGCGGACTTCCGCGTGCACGACGACGAACGCGTCGTCGAACACCGCTTCCGAAAGCGGCAAGAACGCTCCGCGCTCCTGCCCGAGCGGCGCATCCTGCGCTTCCTCCTCCTGCAAGGACTGCGCCCTCGCAAGCCGCGTGAAGGAAAAGGCCGATCAAGCGACCGAGAAGACGCCCTACTGGATTTTGGGAGGCGCCCTCGCTTCGAGCGCCGTCTTCGGCTTTCCTGTCTTCTGTCTCATCTGCCCGGTGGGCCTCACCTTTGCCCTCACGGTGGCGCTCTGGCGACTTTTTGAATTCAACGAAACGAACTGGGCGATCCTCTGGTTCGCGGGCTTTCTCGTGCTGGAACTCCTCGTTCTTCGCCGTTGGTGCTCGCGCTTTTGCCCCTTGGGCGCGCTCTGGACGCTTGCCTCTCGCCTCAACCGCTTCTTCCGTCCGAAGGCTAGAGAGGATCTCTGCACCCGCATGACCCACGGCGTTCCCTGCACGATCTGCCGCGACGTCTGTCCCGAAGGGATCGACCCGGCGTCGGTCGCGAACGACCCGATGCTTCTCGCCCGCTGCACGAAGTGCGGCGCCTGCGCGGCCGCCTGTCCGACGGGGGCCGTGCACTTCCCCTTCCTCGCCGACTCGGGGAGGAAGACCGTCCCGATCCTTCCCGTTTCCACGGCTTCCTCCACGCTGAAACAGAAAGGCAATCTCTCCGCGGCGACGGTCGAAGGGACGGACGCCGTCCTCTCCCCCGAAGAAGAGCGCTCGGAAGTCGCCCGCTGCATTCACTGCGGCGCCTGCGGCGAACGCTGTCCCCTCGGAGACCGCATGCCGCGCGCGACGGCGCTTCTCGCCCGCGGCCGTCGTGAGGAAGCGGCAGAAGTGCTGCTCGCTTCCGGCGGTTTCCCGGAAATCACGTCCCGCGTCTGTCCGACGGAGCGTTTCTGCGAAGGCGCCTGCGCGGCGGAACACGACGGCCGTCCCGTCGCGATCGCGATGCTCGAGAAGACTCTGGCCGACGAGACCCTGAAGGCGGGCTGGCGTCCCGACGTTCGTCATGCGGCGCGGCGCCGCCGCGTCGCGGTCGTGGGTTCGGGCCCGGCGGGGCTCGCCTGCGCCGACGTGCTCGCGCGCCTCGGCGTCGAGGTCCACGTAATCGACCGCGCCCCGGTTGCGGGCGGCTTGCTCTCGCTCGGCATTCCCGCCTTCAAGCTTCCGCGCGGGATCGTAGCCCGCCGCGTGAAGCTTCTGGAAGACGCGGGCGTGCGCTTCGCCTTGGGGATCTCGGTCGGAAAAGACGTCGCCTGGCGGGATCTCGCCAACGAATTCGACGCCGTCTTTGCGGGTACGGGCGCGGCCCGGCCCGTGACGCTCGATCTTCCTGGCGCGGACAACGCTTCGGTCATGACGGCGGACGTGTTCCTTCGCGCCGTCGCGGCGAAGGATTGGAAGCTTCCCGACGCGTCCTTCCCGATCGAGACGCTTAAGGGCCGCCGCGTATCCGTTCTCGGGGGCGGCGACACGGCGCTCGACTGCGCGAGAACCGCGGTGCGGCTCGGGGCGGCGTCCGTCTCGCTCGTTGCGAGACGCGCAAAGGACGCCTTGCGGGCCCGTCCGTCGGACCTCGCCCGTGCCGAAACGGAAGGCGTGTCGCTTCTCTGCGGACGCACGTTTTCGTCTCTTTCGATCTCGCCCGACGGAACGCTCAACGGTCTTGCCCTGCGTAATGTGGCTAACCCGGACGAACCGTCCGAAACGCTCCCCGCGGACGTCGTGATCGTCGCCTACGGCTTCCGTCCGGTTCCCGACGGCGAACTCCAAACCCTGGGCGTCGCCTACGACGATGCCGGACGGATCGTCACCGACGACGAAGGCCGCACAAGCGCGCCCAAACTCTGGGCGGGCGGCGATGCGGTTCGCGGACCGGCGCTCGTGAACCGGGCGTTGGCGGACGGTCGTCGTGCGGGCCTTTCGATCGCAACCGCGATCGGGGTTCTGCGCTGACGCGCAACGATTCCTCCAAGACGGGAAAAGGTCCGGGGCGGCGGCGCTTCGGACCTTTTCCCTCTTTTTCCGTTCTTTGCCTATTTTTCAGTTTCCGGGCTCGGCGGTTTGCCGGGTCGAGCGGTTGAGACCTCGCCAACCTTTTCGCGTCACGACGCGAAGCGCATTGCCGGCATAACCCGTGAACCACTCGGCGAAGGCCCGAAGGCGAGGCGAGCGCTCTTCGTCTTCCGTTCTCGTCACGACGCACATGTGCCAGGGGGCGCGCTCCCAGCCGCGGAGCACCGGAACGACCTTCCCCTCGTTGATCTCGTCGACGACGTGTCCGAGAAAGAGGTCGACCGCAATGCCGCGGTGGTTGAGAAGAAGCCTCTTGAGCGTCACCTGGTCGCTGGCGAGGAAGGTGTCTCGCCAGCGAAGCGGAGAGGAAGCCACGCCGTTTCGGTAGAGCACCGTCGTGTCGCGAGCGTTGATCGAGTGGTGCAGAAGGCCGATGTGATTGGCGAGGTCCTCGACCGTTTCGGGCGTCCCGTACTTTTCGAGATACTCGGGGGTTGCAAGCGGCACGGTGGACGACGTGTGCAGATGACGGAACATGAGCCCGGAATCGTCGATCGGCAGATGGTTGACGACGGCGACGTCCACTTCATGCTTGTGGAGTTCCTCCGGCCGGATTTCGCCCAAAAGGGAAAAAATCGTCCCGGGGTGATCCGTCGAGTAGGCGCAGAGATGATCCGCAAAGAAGTCCCGGGAGAGCTCCTCGGGCGCCGAAAAGCGGATGCGGAAGGCTTCGTCCTTTTGTTCGTTTTCCGCGCGCAGAGCCCGAAAACCGTTGATGAGGGGCTCGACCCTGCGCACGAGTTCGAGACACTGCGGCGTCGGCCGCATGGGTCGGCGCGTCTTGTCGAAGCACTCGAATCCGAGCGTCCCCTCGAGGTCGGCGAGAAGACGCGAAACGCGCGTGATTTCCATGTCGAGAACGAGCGCGGTGCGCGTAACGCTCCCCGTTTTGCTCGCCACGACGAGCGCTTCCCAGGCGGTGAGGTTTTCAAGCGGAGTCATTGGGCAGCGAAGGTGATGGAAGTTGACGCCTCCAATTATCCGACGTCGCCCTCCGCCGCGTGTTCCGTGCTTTTCCCGAGAGAGGCGCCGCTTCCGGACGACGTACGTTCGTAATCTTTCCGCCCGTTTTTCCTCTCTCATAAACGAAGACAATCGCCTCGATTGTCGGTCGAACTATATCCGGCATCGAAATTCGGTATTGGCGGACCATAGCGGTCGTTTATAAAATGAAACCGATCGATTGAACTACTTCTATCGACCGACTCTTTGCAGAACCAAGCACCGTTACGAGAGGAATCCATGAAAAAGACCCTTGCCGCGCTTACGCTGGCCGCGCTTTTCAGCGCCGCCCCCGCGACGTTTGCCGCCGAACCCGTCGACCCCATCGAACCCGTCAAGATTGAAAATCCCGCTCTGGTGGAGTTGGGCAAGATGCTCTACTTCGAACCGCGTCTTTCCCGCTCGGGCTTCATCTCCTGCAACTCCTGCCACAATCTCGCCACGGGCGGCGTCGACAACCTGAAGACTTCGATCGGCGACCGCTGGGCGCAGGGGCCGATCAATTCGCCGACGGTTCTCAATTCCTACGGTCAGATCGCCCAGTTCTGGGACGGCCGCGCCAAGACCCTTGCCGAACAGGCTGCGGGCCCCATCGCGAATCCCTTGGAAATGGCTTCGACCCATGAGCTCGCCGTCGAAGTGATCGCCTCGATCCCGGGCTACGGCAAGTACTTCCAGGCCGCCTTCGGCGACGACAAGGTCGACATCAAGCGCATCACGGACGCCATCGCCGAATTCGAACGGACGCTCGTGACGCCGAACGACCGCTTCGACCAGTGGCTCAAGGGCGACAAGGACGCCATCACCAAGTTCGAACTCGAAGGCTATCAGCTCTTCAAGGCCTCGGGCTGCACGATCTGCCACAACGGCGCACAGTTGGGCGGTCAGTCCTTCCAGAAGATGGGCGTCGTGCGTCCCTACGAAACGACGAACACCGCCGAAGGCGTCAAGGCCATTTCCGGGCGCGACCAGGACCGCATGAGCTTCAAGGTTCCGGTGCTGCGCAACATCGAACTCACCTATCCGTACTTCCACGACGGCGAAGCGGCGACCCTTGAGAAGGCCGTCGAGGTGATGGGCGACATCCAGCTCGGCAAGCGCTACACCGAAGAGGAAACCGCCAAGATCGTGGCGTTCCTCAAGACCCTCACGGGCGAGCAGCCCAAGATCGTCTACCCGATTCTTCCGCCCAACGGTCCGAAGACCCCGGCCTTCAATCCCTGGGCGCCGGCCGAAGCCAAGAAGTAATCGACTGTCCGCAATTTCCGGGGGCGGCGCCGCAGGGCGCCGCCCTTCGTATTTCCGCTTTCCTCAATCCTCGGCCCTGCAGCGAGGCCGAAAGAGCGTCTTTCTCCGCTTACGGGAACCGCCGCAGGATCCGAGCCTCCACGCCTGCTCCCCGCAGGACGCCGAAGCTCGCCCCGGCATCGAGCCCGAGCTTCCATTCCGCGCTCCGGAAACGGCCGCCCGCCGTTACGAGCGCGCGCCAACCGTCGAGGTCGTTTTCGGGCAGATCGAATCTGCCGGCGCCGTCTCAGCCCGACCCCTAGCCTCGGCATGAAACACCCGTTCCACGGCGCCCTCAAAGCGCGGGGACCATCCGAAGGAAACGTCGCGGGAGAGCTGCGTTCCGAAACACAGGCGGTGAGCCGAGAAGGCCGAAAGCCGCAGGTCGGCCTCCCGCCCCTCGCCGACAAGGTTTCCCTGAACGCGTGCGGACGAGTCGGCCATGCCGTCGAAGAGTCAGACGTTCGCCCGAGGTGGCGTCGACGACGTGTCCCTGACTCCAGTCGGCCGTTCCGTTCGCATCGTCATGCCTTGTGTTGCGCAGGACGAGCGTACGCCCTTCTGCAACGTGAATCGTCGTGGAGCCGCCCGAGGCGGGGGTGGAAAGCGTGACGTGGGCCGAACTCACGTCCACCACCGTATCGTCCGCAAAATCACGGGATGCCCGAATCGGTTCCGTTTCCATCTGCGCGGCACGGACGGCGGACGGAACGAGTGCGCCCACTCCCGTCAGCACCGCGAGAGCGGCCGAGACGGACGAACCGAGGAGCCGGACGGCGAACATTTTCTGCGTGCACGAACGAACATTTTCCATGGAACCTCTCCGGAAAAAGGGGACTGTGCGGAGGGCGCAGTCAACCCTGTCGTCCATGCTAGAGAGAAGCTTCCCCGATCCCTTTCCGGAGGACGGCATTGCGCCCCGAGCGAAGCGCTTTCGATTCACTCGTTCATTTCTTGAAAACCAGACCGAACGGCCGCCGGCTTTTCGGATTCCCGAAGGGAAAAGGACGCCGGGGAGACTTCTCCCGCGGGCGCCCTTTTCTCTTCTCAAAGCCCGACATCTTCTCGGGCTTCTCGCCCGAATCTTCCGTCGGCCTCAGGAAAAAACCGTTTAGAACCAGGGGCAATTTCCGCCGCGACGACCGTCATGGTGCCAACCGCCGCGGTGGTGCGGACGTCCTTCCCCGTAGTAGGGGCAGTCGGGATTCATGCCCATGCCGGGACCGCGTTCATAACGAGGGGCTCCTTCGCGGATGCCGAAGTGGTCCGAAGCAAGAACCGAACCGTCTTCCGGACTCACGAAAACGCGGGCGACCGAACCGTCCTCCCCTTCCATGCGGATGTCCCAAACGAGACCGTAACCGCGCGTTCCGTGCAACGACGCCGAAAGCGCGTTCGCATCCGGGAACTTCGCCTTGGCTGCGTCGAGAGCCGCCGCCATGTTGATCTTCGAGGCGGCCTGAACGGCGGGCGAGGGGTCGGCCGGCGCAGTGCCGGTTGCGGCGTAGGAAAGCGTGGCGAGAGCGAGAGCCGAAGCGGCGATCGAGGAGAGAATCAACGTTTTCTTCATGGTGCGTTCCTTTTTTTCTTAGTGATTGAAAACCTTTTCGGAGAGGCGTTTCCTCTCCCTTCGAGCGTATTCTTTCATTCGAGACTTAGGAAACCGCTTGACGAAACTTAGGGGGACCTATGCCTGGGTAACAAATGTCAACCGCCGAAAACTCCGACATCTTCCCACTCACTTTGCTGCCGTGCCCCGAGGCAAAGGGTCCGTGCATCGGTCCGGCCATTCGGCAACCGAATGCGGAAGTAAATTTCGGCCAAACCAGGAAACAAAATCCGGCCAAACAGGGAAATGATTTGTGGCCAAATGAGGAAGTGCCTTGCCGCATCACCGCGAAAGCCGCTACCGTCGGCGACGCAGTAGGGAATCACCCTTTCTGGACGGTGGGGACGTCAAGGTCACAAAAGAGGTGCTTTTACCTCTCTGAGAGCATCGAGAACGGCTGAAGAGTCTCTAAAAGACAATTTCCCGTACCTTCGTTTGTTGCGGAAGATTCTCGAAGGAACCACCATGTGCTTGGAACACCGAGCCACAGACGGTTTTTCAAGTCCAGCCTCTTGCCAATCTTCCAAAACAACTTCACCGGCACAATCAGAACGAGGCGCATGACCGGTGACTTTCACCGTCAACAACAAAACTTCGTCCGTCTCTTTGTTGACAGCCCCAATGATCACCGGACGTTCTTTGGATATTTCCGGTTGGTCCTCATAGCGAAAGGCCATGCGCCAAACTTCAAACAGCTGCGGTTCAGCAAACCGATCAGTTGTCATCATCCCTCCATGAGGCCGGCACTACCACCGCATCGCCTTCTATTTTCGGACGAAAAAGATTCGGATGGTTTAAATCTATTGTCGGCGAACGCCTCACATCAAACGGAAATCCTCCGACTTCGATGAATTTGCGAACAAAAACCTTTAAGGCGCTCGAAGAGGAAAGGCCAAGAGCTTCCGCCGTTTCAACAAATTTCCTCTTTTCGTCCGCCGTCAGTTTGGTGTTCAACGTAACATCGGCATTCATAACAATCTCCTACGACAGATTACGACGATGTAGTAATTTATTTTACAGTATTCGGCATGGGGAGCCACGAATTTTCGAACTCGAACACTAAGTCGGGGGCGCTTTTCTGCGACAGACGGGTGAGACGACCGACAAACTCGGGTGACGAGAGCGCATCGCAATCCCAATACGCCCGCAAAGTCTCAGCCATGGTCGTCACTTCGCCGAGGCGCGTTTTCGCAGCTCGAGATCCTGCAGATTCCGCCCGATCGGATCATTTTTTGCGAGAAGCTCGATGTCGTCGGCCAACTGCAGAGCGAAGAGCACCCGAAGATAGGCGCCCATGGAAACCGTAGGATCGCCCTTTTCGATCTTCATGGCCGTCACGCGCGAACACTGCGCCCGCTCGGCGACGAGCGCGAGCGGAAGGTTGCGGCGAAGACGCGCCGCGCGAATCTGTTCGCCCACGATGCAGAGCTTCTTTGCGATCGTTCTCGGGAGAAGGACGGAGCGAGTGGCTTTCGTCATATAAAAGTTACGGTAACGGCTGTTGCGTTTATTTTATTGAACATTCTCAATTTTTGTATCCAAGCCGCATGCATGCTCCTTCGCCAAACAAAAAGGTGCCCCGGAATCTCTTTCGAAGAAACGCCTCTTGTCCCTCGAAGAGAAGGCGGATTCGTCGGATCCTTCCTTCCCTGTCTCGGGGTTTCCGACAAATCTCGACTCAGACCCAAGCACAGTCGCCACCTCGCCAGCCGCCGCGGTGCCATTTTCCGCGATGATGGGGCGTCCCAAACGAGACCGTAGCCGCTCGTCGGCGCGGTCGGAACGACGGACACAGGCTCGGCCGGAAGAGAAAACCGCGCTCCATAACGCCGCCGCCCCAAAAAGAACGCCGGAACCACCAAATGGCTCCGGCGCACTTCTTGACGGCAGACCGATCCGCCTCGGCCGAAGACTCAGGCCTCGAGCGTCTTTTCCATCTTGATCTCAACGACCGGCTCGCCGTCGGGACGCCACGTCCGGTTTTCCGCCGTCTCCACGACCCGGAAGCCGAAGCGTTCGTACTGTCGAATGGCCGCTTCGAGCGGTCCCGCCGTCCACAGGATCAGCGTTTTGTACCCGGCCTCCTGCGCCTTGGCGAGGAGCGCCTCCATCAGGGCGCGTCCGATCCCCTGCCGGCGACGGCTCTTTTCCACGGCAAAGAGCCGCAGCTGTCCCGTCGACGGATCGTCCGTTTCGCAGAGCATCACGGATCACGCAGGTTTCCCTTCGACCTCCGCGATCCAGAGACATTCCCGGCCGTTCTCGGGCCGCCTCGGAAAGTCGAGCGCAATCTCTTTGGCATAGGTGACGAAAGCCGGTCCCCACCCGTATTCTTCGGCGTAGAGGCGCTCGTGCAGATCGGCGACGTACTTTTCTTCGCCGGGACGATAGGTGCGAATGACCGCGGTCACGATAAGACTCCCTCGGAAGACCAAAAGTTCTTCCGTCATCCTACCTCAGTCCGAACGGATCGAAAGCCCTCCTAAGGAAGACGACGTATCGAACCGGCCCGGCCCCCGCAAAAACGAAACTCTCGGCACCTTCGCGCCGAGAGTTCCGAACCTCACCCGAGAGACCTCGGGGCTTTTCGCTTTTGGATCAGACCGTGTGCCACGCATGCACCGGCCAGCCCATTTCCTTCGCCTTGTCAAGGAGCACCGGATCGGGATCCACCACTTCCGTGGCGCCCGCGTAGAGTGCAAGCGGCAGGTCGTTGCGGCTGTCCGTAAAGAAAAGCATGTCTCCGGGCTTCAATCCGTAGCGTGCGAGGACTTCCTGCACGCGCTCCACCTTCCCTTCCCGGAAGGAGGGAATCCCGTCGATTTCGTTCGTGATGCGGCCCTCGTCGTCCGTCACCATGTCGATCCCGATCACGTTGTCGCCGGGCACGCCGAGACGCTCGGCGATGGGCTTGACGATGTAGGTGCAGGTGGCCGAGATGATCTGCACGGGAATGCCGAGGGCCTTCGCGCGTTCGATGCGCTCGAGCCCTTCGCGGTAGAAGTGCGGACGGATCCGGCGTTCGGCGAAGTCGTTCAAAAGTTCGTCGAGGCGCTCGGGATCGATTCCGTAGATCGCGGGCGTCACGGCGCGCAGATAGGCCGCGATGTCGAGCGTTCCCTTGTGGTACTCGGCCACCATGCGGTCATTCTCTTCCTTGTAGAAGGGATCGGTGACGACCCCCTCTTCATAGAGGTAGTCGATCCAGAGCTGCGAAGAGTCGCAGGCGATGAGCGTGTTGTCCAAGTCGAAGACGACGAGCTTCGGGGGATGTTCCGGAGAAAACGGCATGAAAACCTCCTTTTATTATTTTCAGGGATAACCCTAGATCAAGCATTGTACCAAGACTCTTCGAAGAGGTGCGCGAGCGTATCGAGTCCTCCCTTGCGGACGGCGACGTCCGCGGCTTGCGTGAGGACGGCCTTCGCGTGGTACGCAACCCCGAGCCCTGCGGCGCGCACCATGAGAAGGTCGTTTGCGCCGTCCCCGGTCGCCATGGCGTTCTCGAGTCGGTCGCCCGCGACCGCCGTGAAGAGTTCCACGGCGCGGCGCTTTCCTTCGGCGTCGAGAATTTCTCCGCCCGCCGGTCCCGTCACCTCGCCCGTGAGGCGTCCGTCGCGAACCACCACTTCGTTCGTGATCACCCCGTCGGCGCCGAGATGTTCGGCAACGTGGAGCGCGATCGGACGGAAACCGCCCGAAACGATCGTGGTCTTGACGCCGTGACCGCGCAGGAAAAGAAAGAGTTTCTCGACGCCCGGGTTGTAGCGGACGCCCTCGATCGTCTTCTGAAGCACGGATTCGGGCGCGCCCTTCAAAAGCGCGACGCGCAGCTTCAGATTTTCCGTAAAGGGAAGATGCCCCTCCATCGCGCGACGCGTGATGTCGGCCACCTGTTCGCCGACGCCGAAGCACGCCGCCATGTCGTCGATGCACTCGTTGTCGATCAAGGTGCTGTCCATGTCGAAGAAGGCGTGGCGGATCGTCTTGAGGGACGGAAGCGTTTCCAAAAAGAAGACGTCCCCTTCGATCGCGTCGGCGACGGCGCGAAGGACCTTGCGGTCCGATTCCGCGTCGGGAAAAACGTCGAAGCGGATCGCCCCCGTTTGCCGACGCGGCTCGGGATAAACGTCAAGGCGAAGGGTTTCGGCTCCGGGGCCGGTCAAAATCGCAATCATGCTTGCATCCAAAGTGGTTGGCGGACCCTCAAGGCCCGAAAGAGAATTCTTCGCGCCGAAACGAATGCCTTCCGCTTCGGCGCACGTTCGAATTGTCGGCGGCCCGAAGGCCGCGGGGGGACCGTGCTTCTCAGGCGATGCGTCCGCCTTCGAGCACGTAGCGGTGCCCCGCGTAGTCGCGGCGCTTCAGGTACTGCGTGAAGTCGCCGCAGGAGAGCGTAATCGTTTCCGTGACGGCGCGCCCGCTCTTTGAGGCATTCTCTCGTACTTCGCCCACGGCTTCCCGAAGGAAGCGCCCCTTCGGGAGCGGCAGCTCAGCCTCGTCGTCGAGGAGATGCAGCGACATCATGATCGTCATCGCGAGGTCGTCGTGACCCGCGGGTTCGTCGTGACGCGCGGCGCCCGGGAACATCGTGCCCGCGGCTCCGAGAAGACACTTCACTTCCTGAGGAAGGAGCCCCCCGTGGTTGCCCGCCCCGAGAGGAAGTTCCTCCATCATGACGAGCGTTCCCTTTTCCGCGTCGCCCCGCCCCACGATGCGAAGGTCCGGTCCCCGGACGTGGTCCGAGAAGACGAGGGCTTCCGAAAGCGTTCCCGGAACGATCCCCTCGACGTCGGCCGACCCCTTCGAGACGGGCTGCGAGAAAACGAGTCCCACGTCGGGAGAGGCCATGAGGGCGTCGCGCGCGCGAACGAGGTTCGCCTGCGAGGCGTCCCGAAACCAGAGGCCCGCGGCGTATGTCCCGACGGCGACCACGTCGGCCGATTCGGGATCGGCCCCGTTTCTCACGTCTTCGCCGCGAAGGACCGTAAAGCCCGCGTCGCGAAGCGGCCGGAGAAGATCCGCATGACGTTCCACGACGCCGTGGCCGTGGTCCGAGAGGACGACGAGCTGAATGCCTGCGTCCCGACCCTTCTCCTCCCACCAGGCGAGCACCTTGGCGAATTCGTCGTCGGCGCTGCGGCGGGCGGCTCGGGTGCGGTCGTCCCAAATGCCGAATTCGTGCGAGGAATGGTCGGGTTCGCCGTACCAGAGGACGGTGACGTCGCCGAGTCCGCGCGGGACTTCGTATTCGAAGAAAAGCTCCGACAAAAGGGCGTTCCCGTCAAAGTCCGGGAACTTGAGCGGCACGGCCGAGAAGCGCTCGGCGATCGCGCGGCCTTCGTCTTCGGGGACGATCGTCGTGAAGTCGTGCACGCAGAGATTCAGGTGCCCCGGGAACTTCGCGGCTTCGTGATGCTGCAGACGGGTGCTTCCCGGCGAGTTCGCGCAGTAGACGCGAAGCGTGCGTCCGGCGCGCGCGAGGCGTTCGCCGAGGCTCGGAAGCGTGAAGAGACCTTCTTCGCCGAGCGACTCGACCGACTTCACGCGGGAGCCAGCGAAGACCGCGTCTTCGCCCTTTTTGCCGCGGCGGAAAAAGGCGTTCGCGATGATTCCGTGCTCGTTCGGGCGTCCGCCCGAGAAGATCGACGGATGGTTCACGTAGGTTTCGGTCGGGAAGGTCGAGAGGTAGTTCGTCCACTCTCGGTGACCGTCGAGAAAGGCCCGCAGGGCGGGCATGTCTTCCTTCGTCACGCAGTCGGGACGAAGACCGTCAAAGCCCACGAGCAAAAAGCGGGGCGAAGCGTGTTTCGTTTCTTTCGTCATGTTTTTCCTTCTCTTTCGCACCCTACGCACGGGCGCGGTGAGAATCACGGGAAAATCGGCCGCGCGGGAGAACGCCCGCACCGGGCCGAAAGGGATAAATGTACGGCACGGCGTGCGAAAGGAACCCGAAAACCCTTCGCGCCCGAAGCCCTCCCGGATTCACCGACGGGACGGCCCCGGGCACGAGCGGGATCGCAGCGCCGAGCGCGGCAAACCGCAGGAGTAAAATCCGAAAGTCCCGCGCGCCCGAAGCCGCCCCCGGACATGAATGAACGGCTCCGGACGCACCGGGATTCGGTTCTGCGCTCTCCGGCGTCTTCGGTCAGCGGTTCTCCGGATCGAGCTTCTGCTGCACGTAGTCGCCGAGAATCGACATCGAGAGCGTGGCGAGGACGATCACGACGCCCGGAATCACGGCGATCCACCAGGCGGACGTGAGGTAGTCGCGCCCGAAGCCGAGCATCGTACCCAGAGAGCTCATCGGGGGCTGGACGCCGACGCCCAGGAAGGAGAGCGACGTCTCGAGCAGAATCATCCCCGGGAAGTTGAGCGTCATGTTGACGACGAGCGCCGAGGCGATGTTCGGGAGAATGTGCTTGAGACCGATGCGCCAGGTCGGAATGCCGAGACCTTCCAGGGCGGACGCGTAGCCCTCGGTGTAAGCCGAGCGCGCGAGGTTTCGCGTCAGGCGGGCGTAGCGGTCCCAGCCGTAGACCGTCATGATGACGATGATCACCGTGACGTCGGTCCCGAGGAAGGCGAGAATCGTCAAGGCCAGAATGATGAAGGGAAGACTCGCCGTGAAGTCGACCCCTGTGTTGACGAGGTCGTCCACGAAGCCCCCGAAGCGGGCCGCGAGAAAGCCGAGCAACGTCCCGACGATGGCGCCCAGAATCGTGCCGCAGACGGCGAGGATGAAGGAGAGGCGAAGCGAATAGAGAAGCCGCGAGAATACGTCGCGTCCGAGTTCGTCCGTCCCGAAGGGATGCGCCCAGGAGGTGAACGGCATCACGAGACGCGCCGTGAGGTCCATGTCCTCGAGCCCGTAGGGAGCGATCCAGGGCGCGAGGAGTCCCGAGACGAAGAAGAAGATCAGAAGCGCGGCGCTTCCCGGCACGAGCCACCCGCTCGCGGGCTTCAGAAGTCGGCGCGTGGAAACTGCGGTGTTCGACATGAAGGTTCCTTGAAAGAATGGTTCGTGAAAATTACGAGGCCTTGCGCAGACGCGGATTCACGACGAGCGCGAGAAGGTCCATGCAGAGGTTCGCCGTGATGAGGGACGCACCCGTAGCGAGAACGATCATCTGCACGACCGGAATGTCGCGGTTTGCGACCGACTGCACGAGGAGCTTGCCCACGCCCGGCCACGAGAAGACGTTTTCCGTGATGACGGCGCCCGCAACGAGGGTGCCGAGGAAAAAGCCCAGAATCGTGAGGATCGAGAGCATGGCGTTCGGGAGGGCGTGGAGCCAGATGATGCGCTTTCGCGGAAGACCGCGCATGCGCGCCGCCTTGACGCAGGGAAGATTCAGCGCCTCGATCATTGCGGAGCGCGCGTAGCGCGAGAAGATCGCCGCTTCGCTCGTCGCCATCGTGATCACCGGCATGATGTAGTGCCAGACCGTGGCGTTGCCGTAGGAAGGCAGAATGCCGAGCGTGATCGAGAAGATGAGAAGAAGGAGCACGCCCATGAAGAAGTTCGGGACGGCGTAGCCGAAGACGCTCACGAACATCATGGTCTTGTCGACCCAGGTGTTGCGGTAGAGCGCCGCGACGACCCCCGAGGGGATGCCGATCAGAAGCGTCACGACCGCGGTCGGGATCATGAGGTGCATCGTGGCGTCGAGGGCCTCGAGGAAGACGTCCTTGACGGGAAGACCCGTCAAATAGCTCTTACCCATGTCGAGCTGCAGGAACTTCCCGATGTAGATGAAGAACTGCTCCCAGAGCGGACGGTTCAGGCCCCACTGCTCGCGGAAGGCCTCGATGGCCGCGGCGTCGGCTCCGTCGCCCAGCATGATTCGGGCGGGGTCGCCCGTCAGGTGCAGCCCGAAGAAAACGCAGGCCGCGAGCAAAAAGAGCGTGAGGGCCGATCGGAAGACGATGCGGGCGATCAACGGGAACATTCGGTTTCCTCCATCTTTCCGAGAGACTTGAGGGCGTTTTCGGACGCCCAGCAGGCGATGCGGCGTTCCTCACCCTTCACATCCGTGAGTTCGGGGACTTCGCGCGAGCAACGGTCGGTTGCGAGCGGGCAGCGGTTCGCAAAGACGCAACCTTCGGGACGGTCGATCGGGCTCGGCATCGCGCCCTTCGGATAAAAGCGCACGACGGACGCGTCCGCCCCCGGGGTCGAAGCGAGCAAGAGCCTCGTGTAGGGGTGGAGCGGCCGGTGAAAGACGTCGTCCGTCTTTCCCGTCTCGACGATGCGCCCGAGGTACATGACGGTTACGCGGTCGCAGAGATAGCGCACGACGTTGAGGTTGTGCGACACGAAAAGCATCGACATGCGGGTCGCGCGCTTGAGACGAAGAAGAAGCTCGAGCACCTGCGCCTGAATCGAAACGTCGAGCGACGCCACAGGTTCGTCGCAGGCGAGAAGCGCCGGACGAAGCGCCACGGCGCGCGCGATGGCGGCGCGTTGGAGCTGTCCGCCCGACATCGTGGCGGGGAGACGCGTCATATGGTGTTCCGGCATCCCGACCGCCTTCAGAACCTTCGCCGCTTCCTTCAGAGCGTCTTCCTTCGAGAGACCGCGGTGAACGACGAGGGGTTCGGCGACCTGATTGATGACGGGCATGCGCGAGTCAAAGCACCCGTAGGGGTCCTGATAGATCATCTGAAGGGCCGGACGCTGCTTACGCCACTCGGGCGTGCGGGGTTCGGGGAGCTCTTCGTCCTTGAAGCGCACCGACCCTTCGGTCGGACGCTGATGACCCAGGACGAGGCGAGCGAGCGTCGATTTGCCGCAGCCCGATTCGCCCACGAGTCCCATGACTTCGCCCGCACGGATCTGAAGATCGATGTCTTCGAGAACGTTCCAGGGCGTGAGTCGCCCGAAGAAGCCCTTTCGCGCGTAGTAGCAGTGGCGCTTCACGCGCACGTCCGAAATCACGGCGAAGTCCGTTTCCTGCGCGTCGCCGAAGGCGGTGTCGGAGAGTTCCTCTTCGACCTTCGCTTCGGCTTCGTGCGCGAGCGTGCAGCGGGACTGCCAGTGATCGTCGTCGAGCTTTTTCATCGCGTCGAACACGGTGCGGCAGCGATCCGTCGCGCGGGCGCAGCGGCTCGCGAAGGGGCAGCCCTTCCCCAGTTTATCGGGGGGCGGAATTTCGCCCGGAATCGGCGTCAAGGAGCCTCGGGTCGACGTCATGTCGGGCATGGCGTTCAAAAGCCCTTCGGTGTAGGGGTGCGCGGGGTTCGGGATCACCTTTCCGACCGGACCCTCTTCCAGAATGTTCCCCGCGTACATGACGGAGACGTCGTCGGCGACGTCGTGCGCAAGGTGCAGGTCGTGCGTGACGAGAAGCATCGACATGCCGCGCGCGAGCACGAGTTCGCGAAGTTCGGTCAAGAGTTCGCGCTGCACCACGACGTCGAGCGCCGTCGTCGGTTCGTCGGCGAGAAGAAGTTTCGGAGAGCCCACGAGGGCGAGCGCGATCATGATGCGCTGGCGCATGCCGCCCGAGAGCTGGTGGGCGTAGGCGTCCATGCGCTTTTCGGGCGCCGTGATCCCGACCGTTTTGAGGTACGAGAGCGCGATATCGCGCAGGTCCGCCTCATGCGGCGTTCTGCCCGTACGGTAGTCGGGATGGCGGAAGCGGATGGTTTCGACGAGCTGCTCGCCGATCGTGCGCATGGGGTTCAGAGCGCTCATGGCGTCCTGCACGACCATGCCGATTTCGGCGCCGCGGATCGCGCGGTATTCCTTTTCGGTGAGGCCCACGAGTTCGCGGTTTTCAAAGCGGATGCTTCCCGTCGTGCGGCTTTTGCGGCCGGCGAGACCCAGGATCGAGCGCGCGAGGACGCTCTTGCCCGAGCCCGACTCGCCGATCAGAGCGTGAATGACGCCCGGGCGCACGTCCAGATCGACGCCGTGGAGCACTTCCACGGCCCCGAAGGAGACGCGCAGATCCCGAACGCGCAAAAGGGACGACGGCGTGGCTTCGTTTGGGGTCATAAGGGTTTGGCGTATGGCAATAAGGGCCCGGCGGGCGCTCGCGCGCCCCTCCCGGGCCCGGAGAGTGTCGGATTTACTTGAAGGAGAGGTTGTCGGCCGAGAGGTCGAGGGAGCCCTGCGTGCCCGGCGTCCAGTTCACGTTCTTCTGCTTCGCGTAGATCATCGGAAGCTGATAGAGCGGGCAGGCGTAGGGATCGTCCGCGAAGATCGCGAGCATCGTTTCCCAGGCCTTCTTGCGCTCGGCCGGATCGACCGAGTTTTCGAGGATCTTCCCCTGTTCGCAGAACTTCGCGTAGGATTCCGAGCCTTCGCCGCCGAAGAAGCCCATCGAAACCCAGGAGCTGCCCGGTTTCATGCGGCGCCAGAGCTGCGCGGCCGGATCCGGGAAGTAGGCGGAGAAGGAGGCGTTGTTGATCATGCGGTCCTTGCCGGCGCCTTCCACCTGCGTCCAGTTTTCCTTCACTTCGATCTTGACGTTGAGGCCGACGGCCTTCAACATGCCGGCGATGGCCTGCGAAACCGTCATTTCCTGCGTGTAGTAGCCGACCTGAATGCGCCAGACGATGGGTTCGCCCTTGTAGCCCGAGGCCTTGATGAGTTCCTTGGCCTTCGCGGGGTCGTAGAGCTTCTTGTCGGCTTCGGGGATGTAGAGGTCGCCGAAGGTCTTCGACTGGAAGCTGTTGGCGGCAACCGTCTGATTCGAGAAGAGCGCCTGCACGAGGAGGTCGCGGTCGATCGCGTGGAGGATCGCCTGGCGGAGTTCCTTCTTCTGCATGACGGGGTTCGAGAGCACGTCGAAGACGAGGCCGTAGACGTTGTCGACGGGGCCCCCGACGACATCGATCTTCGTTTCCTTCTGAAGCGTCTTCACCTGGTCCGGCGGGACTTCGGTGATGAGGTCGAATTCGCCCGAGCGCAGACCCGCGACGCGGGCGGAGAGTTCCGGCACTTCCACGAAGACCACGTTGTCGGCCGGAGCCTTCTTGCCCCAGTAGTTGTCAAAGCGGGTGAGTTCGATGCGGTTGCCCGTGCGGAATTCGACGATCTTGTAGGGGCCCGTGCCGACGGGCTTCTTGATCCAGTTGTCCCAGCCGCCAGCGGCTTCGTAGGATTCCTTCGAGACGATTTCGGACATGCGCGCCGAGAAACGACGCTCGATGAGCGGATCGGCCGCCTTCATCGTGACCTGCACGGTGTAGTCGTCGACCTTCTTGATTTCCTTGATGCCGCCGAGGAATTCCCAGGCATGCGCACGGCCCGGGGCCTTTTCGCCCGAGAAGCGTTCGGGACCGAAGGAGAAGATCACGTCGTCGGCGGTAAAGGGCGTACCGTCGTGGAAGACGACGCCCTGACGAAGCTTGAATTCCACGGTTTCGGGGGAGAGGCGCTTCCAGGATTCCGCAAGACCGGCGGAAAGAGCGCCCGTCTTCTGGTCGGCGTGCACGAGCGTTTCGTAGATCGAGTAGACGACGCGGTCCGTGGAATTGGAATTGAAGCCCTGCGGTTCGACCGTGGGGGGAAGCTGCGGCATGGCGATCACCATGCGTTCGGCCGAAGCGAAGGCGCAGGCGCCGCAGGCGGCGAGAAGCGTGGCGGCAACGATTTTCTTCATCTGCATGAGGGTTCTCCGAGAAGATGACTTCGGAGAAGGCCGCACAACGCCCTCTGCCGAATGTCCGTTTTACGTTGCCGAAATTATTTCGAACGGATTTGACACTTCCGTGACGGCTGCATGACATTTCGATGACGGGCAGACCGTGTGGCGTGATCACGAATCCGGCGCTCTTTCGAACCGTCGATCCCCTGCCCTCACCATGCGACAGAAAGCATAAGGGAGCGTCCCGTCAAAAACGCCGGGAAAATGGCGCGCGAGAAGGCGAGCCAGAATTTTTTATGAAATTTTGATGAACCCGCGTCATTTCCCGTCGACCGCGTTGAGAGAAGAAAACCGTCTCAACACTTGGGATAAGGAGATGCCTACCTCCATACGCCGCACCTTCGCGTAGAAAACCTTCCTGTTCACGACTCCTCGTACCTCGCCCACTGCGTCTGCAGTGGATAAATCACAACAAGAACGGAAAACGATTTTTCGCCTTAACGTAAACCGTTTTCTCTTCACTCAATCCCTTCAAGAACCTCATTGGCACACCTTCCTTCAAATTAAGATCGATCACTTTATAAGGGTTAACCCCCCCCCCATGCAACTCTTTTTTCTTCGATTGTTCCGTTTGTTGATCGCGCCTTCGGCGCACACAACTTCTTCTACAACGAAACAAAGGTTGCCAAACATGCATTCCTTCCAGCTACTTTCCCGTTTTTCTCATGAAGGCTTGCGTCCCCTGGCGCTTGCCATCTTCAGCGCGGTGTTTTCACAAGGCGCCGTCGCGGGTGTTCTGACGGATGACTACGTATTCCAAGGTACCGAAGTACTTGAGGGCATTCAGGCGGAAAACGGCGCGGACATCACCGTGACCGGCGAAACCATCACATTCGTCGGAACGAATCCCGTTATCTCCGCAACTACTTCGGGTCGTCCCTCCAATGAGGACCTCTCCACAATTACCATCGGTACATCCGACACTCAGAACGTCAGCATTACTTCCGACGGCGCTTACGCCCTGCGGACGAACGGCGCCGACTTGACCATTCACGGCCAAAACATTCTGATTACCGCTGGAACGAATTCCGGTCCCGATGCCGGTCTCGTAGAAGCCATGCGTTTTGGCGGCTACGGTACGACCGCCATCGGCGGGGAAGAAACGAAGACGCTTTCGATTCAAAACAATGCCGGAGACGGTGTCGTCGTCATGCCCTACGCGAAAGATGGCTCCAGTGTTGCCAACTCCGACGCTGTGGTGGATCTGACGGCCGACATCATCACCGTCAACGTTCGCGACAATGCATTCTGGGTACAGAACAACAGTACCGGCAACGAAGGACACTTCGCCAAACTCAACATCAACGCCGACGAACTTCACGTCACCGCCGCGACCGGCATCGTTTCGATGTCTCAAGGCAACGTTACGATCAATGCCGATACCTACCTCAACGCGTCGGCAGACGCCATCCTGGCGCGCGGCGATTCGAAAGTAAGCATCAACCCCGACGGAACGCACGTCGTACAGATGAAGGGCGACATCAACTTCAACTATGACAAAGAAACCTCGGGCACCGGCGTCAACGCTGACATCCTTGTGCGCCTGTCAGGCGAAAGTTCATACTGGGAAGGCAACAGCTACGTTTCCTGGGGTTCCGGTCGCCCCGCCGACGCCGACGAGGAAGGAAAATTCGCGGTTGACAATTTCACGCTCGATCTGTCGAATGGCGCCCAGTGGGTCGCCACCACCATTGAAGCAAGTGATGGAGAAACGAGCGGAAGATTTTACACCGCCCTCAACGAACTCGTCCTCAACGACGGCGTCATTACGCTTTCCGAGACGGACACCCGCGTTCAAGTGGAAAACATGACCGGCACGGGCGGTACGGTGAATGTTGCCGCCGCCGCGATCGAAGAGGGTTTTGCCACGTCCTCCATCCAAATCGATCAGGCTGCAGCCGACGCCGCCCTTACCGTCAACCTTACTGGCGTCACGGCCGACGAAGTCAAATCCGCGGAAACTCTGAGTACCATCGTTGAAGGCGCCGTAACGGGCGACGCCCAAGTTCGTCAAACGCGTACCGTTGCGGAAGGCGACATCATCGGCAAGATCACCCAGACAGTGGACGCCGAAGGCAATACGGTCTCTTCGAGCGTTGCCAAGAATACGAAGCTCGACGCCTTCGAAGGCGTCAACGCCTCGACCCTCATGGCTTGGCGCAATGAAATCAACCACATCACGAAGCGTCTCGGCGACATTCGCGATGAAGCCTCTTCGATGGGCGCCTGGGCCCGCGTCTACGGCGGTGAAAGCACGTACTCCGACGCCGTCAACGTGGAAGTCGATCAGACGACGGTGCAGGTCGGTCTCGACGGTCGCCTCGGCGACTGGATCGTGGGCGGCGCCTTCAGCTACTCCAACGGCGACGCCGACATCACGAACGGCGAAGCGGACTCGGACGGCTACACCTTCGCGGTCTACGGGACGCGCTTCTTCGAATCGGGCGCCTACGTCGACGCGATCGCCCGTGTCGGTCGTCTCTCGACCGACGTGACGGCGGGCGACATGAAGGGCAGTTACGACAACAACGCCTTCAGCCTCTCGGCCGAACTCGGTCACAACTTTAAGTTCCTCGAACGCGCCTTCGTGGAACCGCAGTTTGAACTCACCTACGGCTACGTCACGGGCGACGATTTCTCGCCCAAGGCCGGCGTCAAGATCGAACAGGACGACTTCCAGATGTTGATCGCCCGCCTCGGCGCTCGTACCGGCTGGGAGTTTGAACGCAATGCGGGTCGACTCTACGCGCAGGCTTCGGTGAACCACGACTTCCTCGGTGACGCCGACGGCGAAGCCTCCGAAGGCAACCTTCACCAGGACCTCAACGCCGATCTCGGCGGCACGTGGCTCACCTACGGCGTCGGCTTCCAGTTCCGTCCGACCGAGAAGACCTCCTTCTACGGCGAACTCGAACGCTCGACGGGCGGCGAAGTGAAGGATCATTACACCTTCAACGTGGGTGCCCGCTACGCCTGGTAAAGAAGCCCTGGAGCCGTGAACGATCTTCGGATCGCTCCGACTCGCAATGACTAGAAGGCCTCCCTATCTTCCTTGAGAAAGAGAGGCCTTCCTTTTTCCCTCTCGAGGATCACCAGAACCTCTTGGATCGTGTCGTTCCGACGCTACGGTTTCCTGCCAACGGTACGTCCCTCTGTTCTTCCTTGCCTGGTCCAAACGACGCTTTTTCTTCACAAAACGTTCTAATCTTCCCGATTCTTCCAAATTATTCTTCCAACTACACTAAAATATCGATCAAAACTTAGAAGAAAGATTGATCGATGAAACCCATCCCTCCCTGCGAATCCACTGTCTCCACCTTTCTGAAGAACCCCGACGACCGCGTCGCCCGAGAACTCGTTGCACTGGCCAACACCCTCGGCGGCGACCTCTACGTGGGCGTCAATTGGGACGGTACGGTCAGTGGCGTCCCTGCCCTGGAACAGGCGAAAGCGAAGATCATCTCTGTCGCGCGGGACGTTGTCTACCCCCCGATCTTTCCCCTTCTCTCCTTCGGGCGCCTCGAAAAGAACGGAAAGACCGTCCTCGTCGTGCATGTCCGCCCCGGAACGACCCCGCCCTACCAAACGGACCCGGGCGACACGGAGACGATCTTCGTGCGTTCGGGGTGTACGACGCACAAAGCTTCCGATGCGCAGATCCGCAACTTCATGGAGGAGAGCTGCCCCATCCCCTGGGAAGAGCGTATTGCAGCAACCCAACAACTGACCTTCGAGTACTGCCTGGACTTGGCGTCTCGCCGACCGCCCCGATTCGATCCTCTTTTGGGAATCCCCGCGGGACTCAGAGAACCGAAAAGCATGTGTTTCACGAATCTCGCCCTGCTGCTCTCCGACCAAAACCCCTTCCGATTCGAGATCTCCGTCTTCTACGACGACAAGAAAAACGTCCTTGCCAAAACACAAAGCGTTTCGGGATCGATCCCGCTCTGCCTTGCGCTCATAAAAGACTTTCTCCTCCAGGAGTGTCTCCTCGGCATCTCCAAACCCCCCGGTACGGTGTGGGAGCATGTCAAACACTACGGCATTGCGCCCGAAGTGCTCGACGAAGCGCTTCTCAACCTCGTCGCGCACCGCGATTTTCTGAAGCCTTCTCCCTTCACGATTCACGTCACGCCCTCGGAAGTGATGTTCTACGCCAAGGGTGGCCCTCTGAACTTTACGGAAGAGACGCTTCCCCTTCGAATTGCGCTCGAGTGCCGCAACCCGCGTCTCGTCAGCTATTTCGCGGCACTACGTTTCACGAGTGACCCGGGGCTCTCGCTCAACGTCATAAAAAAGGCCTTCGGGGAAGAAACGATCTTCGAACGAATACAAGTCTTTCCGGCAGGCTTTCTTCTGTCGATTCCGAGAAAACGTTCAAGGGATTATTGGCGGGAGATCTCCATGAACGAACTGCAGAACCCGAGACTCGACATCGACGGGAGCATCTGCCGCTTCCTGCGTGAAGAAGGCAAGGCCTCTCGAAGCGATCTCGAAAAATTCCTGAAACTTCCCCGCTCCACGATGAACTATCACCTCAAAAAACTGCTAGACCAAAAACGGATCCACTCAATCGGAGCGGGCAAGAACACCGCCTATACATGTGAGACGGAATAACGTGTTTTCAACACGTGTGCAGGCAGACCATCCCGCCGCGACACAGAACTAACAAAAACCGACATATCATTCCGCGTTTCCTTTTCGCTCACGGCTTTTTAGCCGCCGAATTGAATACTTTTACGGCACAGCAAAGCAACGGGATCGTTCGACACTTTCATCGCACGATCCCGTCGAAACGTTGACAGTACAGTCAGCCGCTCATAGCGAAAGGGTCAGAGCTGAACTCTTCAGAACCGCCACCGAGCCCCGACACCCGCACCCCAACCGTGGGTTTCACCGAACTTTCCGTCGAAGCCCTGCGTGAACGTCCAGTCGTCGCGCTCCGCCTGCACACCGATCAGGGCCTCGGCGAAATCGCCGTAGCGAAGGCCGGGAAGGTCGCGATCGGGGACAGCCCCGTTTTGATCGCGAAGATGCACCGCCTTGACGTCGGCCGAGTCTCCGGTCCAGACGTAACGAGCTTCAGTGTAGAAGCGCCAACTTCCGTCCCGGGTAAATGCGTGTTCGAGACGAACGCCCGGCGACAATTCCCAACCCTGATAGTCACCCACCTCAATGTCAACGCCATCACCCGTCGTGAAGTCGTCACCCTTAACGAAGGTGTAGACCGCATCTAGACTCGGGCTAATTGTGAGGCCCGTGTCCCGCAGGTTCCAGACAAAGCCGAGGGACGAGCCGACACCGAGCCAGACGTTCTCCGTCTTCCCGCCGTCCTTTCCGCCGCTCACGTCGAGGTCGCTTTCGAGATAGCCGACGTTTGCGTGGTTCTTCCAAAAGACAGGACCTGCAGTGAGATCTGCTTTGGCACCCAAGTAAGCACCGAGGGAGGAGATGTCGTTTACGCGTCCCTCCATTGAAGCGGAGACAAACCCGCCGTAAATCCCGAAGACTCCGGAAGCGTTTTTGCCCAGGGCTACAGGAGACGATTGAGCTTCCAGGGGCGCCACCCAATAGTCGAAATCGAGGTCATCGAAGTGCGAAACCTGCACGTCCATCGTTCCGCCTTCAATGGTTCCGGATGCGTGCCCACCAGCAGACATCCCGGTGTCGAAGAGCCGATGACTGATTTCGTGCTGCTTCATTTGTCTCGAATTCAGCACTCGCTCGAAAGCTTCTAAACGGCTCAAATCGATATATCGAAAATCTCGAATGGAGAGAATAAAGCCCGACACTTTCGCGTCGGGCCTCGTCCATTTTATCTCATGTTTGCCTGCCTCTCTTCCTCTTTTCTCCTTCTTCTCGCCTCAGCCTCATTTCTCTTTATTTCCCTGCCCTCAAGAAAAAGAACAAATTCAACCGCTCGAACCGGCGTGGTTTCACAACGGAATTTTTCGTTGAAGCGATCAACCTCTGCAGCCACTCCCCTCTGAAACTCATTTAGGCAAGCACGCTTTTTAGGGTCACATATCTCATTTACATGAAATTTCTCACAAATCCGATCAAAACTCTTAGCGTACCGAATATAACTCTCCACATCTGCCACTCGCTTTCTCAGCGCCTTCGAAACATTTGAATCATACATCGGAAACACATAGGGATTCACAAAATGCAAAAACTTCGACAGTCCAACAACCGAACCGCCCAACATCTCCTTAAGAATTTGAAGATACCCTTTTATTTCCGTCTCTTTGCCAGACGTCACGTTGTTTTGGTCCTTATCTACCTCTTCCCATATCCTAGCGGCATCTTTACCTCGCAACTTAGAAAGAAACAACAAGAGTTCACTCAATTCCTCGGGACGATCCTTTTCCTTGAAATCAAATCGCAAGATTATAGGCATCCACCCGTACACCATAAAGAGCGCCCCTACTAGTTCGTGCTCCCTCATCTTATAGTTTTCACTCTCCCTCTCAGATTCCTTCTCATCCTTATCATATAACCTATCAAAGTATTTCACCATATGCGGATAGGAATACAAGTAAGAATTCATAAGTTTTACAGAATCGTCCAAACCATTTGCTCCCTCTTCGACCCCTTTCAACACTTGTTTGATTCCACCTTCCAATCGATTCAAAAAATCTTTCTCATCAGAGAATTTATCACTCAAAACATTAGCATCAAAAGTCATAACTGTCACCACATTAAACAGATGCACTCTCAACAAAAATATAAGAGACGTCCGACCCGTATCGCGAAAGCTGAACGTCACTTTCTGGTTTCACTTTACGAACAACATTTAAAGCCCTTCCACTGCAAAGTATAACTAGGAATTACCACTACACCCCCCCCCATCCAAAAACAAGCGTCCAACCCATCCGAAACTCTCACAAAAACCTGTGAAAATTTACTCCCGCCGTCCTCCACCCCCAATACGTCGCCGCAGGGAGCAACGCGTACGCCCACGCGGGATACACGCAGGGGACGAGAAACCCGAAGACGGGCAGAAAGAAGAGTACCGGTCCCGCCGCCAATCCCCAGGCAAACAAGACGGGATTCGGCGCCTTCATGCGGGCGCTGCGGATGCGCCGCTCGCTTCGGGCGTCCCAGAGAAGAAAGAGCCCCGCAGGCAACCACCAGACCGACGTCGCGACCAGGTGCCCCCACCGAAACGCAAAGACGCGCAGAATCGCCTCGAGCGCCGCGTAAAAGGGCGTGGTCTTTCCCACCTGCCACGCGCCGTTGAGGCTGTACCAATAGGTTTGTTCGTTCCAGCCGTAGAGAAGCCGAAAGGGAAAGAGTAGCCAGGAGAAGAAGTCGCCCAACCCGTCGGTCACGATCCTTGCCGCCTCCCCTTCCCAACTTCCGAAGGCGTGCTGCAGCGCCGCCCCTTCGAGGACCGCGATCTGCATCCAGCGCCCGGGATCCGTGAAAAACGGCAGAAGCGACAGCGTCACCAACCACAAGGTCAAAAGCAAAAAGAACCGCTGCACGCCCGTCATGAGAGCTCCTTTACGGGTTCGAGCTTCACGCCCTCGTCCGTGTCAATCAGAATGGGAATGCGTCCCTTGTAGAGCTTTCCGCCCGAAAGCGACGCGAAGAATTCGAGGTTCGGCAGACGCCCGAGCCAGTCCCGCGGCACAATGTCGTCCCGCATCCCCGACATACGTTTTGTGACGGACGCTGAAAAGTTGGGTTTCACGTGCGCGGCCGCGCCCGTCGTGACACCCACTTCGGTTTGCCAAAGGGTTGTCTTCCCGAAGGTTTCCGCCACGAAGTCCTGCGTCGCGCGGTCCTTCGTTCGAAGAGCAATGAGATTGTTGAGGTTCCCCAGGGCCATGCGCGCCTTCGCTTCGGACCCGAGGCGGTCGGTGAGGTCGGGAATCGTCTGCATCGCGACCGTCACGTGCACGCCCGCCTCCATCCCCTTGTTCAAGAGCTCGATGAGGGGCTCGTTGATCACGTTGAAGACTTCGTCCACGAAAAGCGAAATCCGTCCCACCGACGCCCCCGAGCGCTCCTCGTTGTAGCGGGCGCCCGCCAAGGCCGTGAGGTCAGCCAAGAGAATGCTCCCGAGTGCCGACGCCACCGTCGAATCAGGCAACGCGTCGAGTCCCACGTAGAAGACCCCGCCCGCCCCGACGATCCCTTCTAGCGTCTCGACGTCCCGGGGATCGTCCGGGTCCTCGCGGTCGGGAGAAAGACTTTTGGCGAGGCTCCCTGCAGTAAGCATCGCCAGGACTGGCATCAGCGACGCCGTGATCTTTGCGTAGTGCTCCCGGTCGTGGCGGTAGGTGTCGATGAGGCGGTTCAAGACCGGCTCCGGATGTTCGGGCTTCACCGTCTCCTCCCAAAAGAGCGCCTTGGCGGAGAGTTCGGGATTGCGCTCGCCCCGCCGAAAGCCCTGCTCCGCGACTTCTTCGAGTTTCGAGCGTACGCGCGCGGGCCAGTCTTCGGGCCCGAAGTCCGTCAAATGCTTGGTGAGACACTCGTCCAAGAGCGCGTCGATCCCCGACTCGATCGTGTCGGCGAGCCGACGAAGAGAAGGACGACGGTCTACGAAGAGCAGTCCCTCCACCACCACGAGCACGGCCTGCCAGGCAAAGGACGAGAAGGCCCCCGAGGTGTCGGCGGGCATGACGGCCTTGACGCGGGTTGCCAATTCCGTGGCTCGGGCGAAACTGCCGAAAGGGTCGAACCGAATCCCGCGGTCGGGAAAGGCTGGATGAAATTCCCGGGGCTTGGCTCGCCCCGCCGCGCGGCAGGCGGCAAAGACCGCATTTCGCAGTCGCTTCGAGGACTTCGGGTCGATTACGACCACGGGGTCTCCTCGCAGAATCGCCTGCCGAACGAGGTTCGTGAGCATCACGCCCTTTCCCGCCTGGGTCGTCCCCACGATCGCGGTTCCGCCGCCGAGCGACGACAAGGGCCGAAAGAGATCCCCTTCGTCGTCCCCCACGCCGTGGAGGACGGGCGAGCCCGTGTCCCCGGGACCGAGCCCCTTTTCGCGCACGCCCACGAGTTTCTTCACGAATGGAGAAACAAAGAGCGTCTCGGGTGCGACCGTCGAGAGTTCAAAGAGGCGCTGCGCATGGACGGGCGTCCACAAGAAACCGAGCCCGAGCCACAACTCCTTCACGGGCGCGCCCGCTCCCGCGGCAAAAAGCGCGTCCTCGCCCGAGAGAACGCCGCGCAACCGCGAGAGCGCCGCGTCTTCGCGCGAAACGCCCGCCGAGCCCTTCTCTTCCCTTTGCCTTCCAACGCCTCCCGCGCGCCTCTGCATATGCCGCATCCGAATCACCAGGTCGCCCCAGCCCATGAAGGCGGGGGCCTTGCCCGAGAGCTTCGCGCGGCGGCGCAACAACAGCACGACGTCGAGCAACCGCACGCACCCGAAGGCCCCGATGCAGAACCCCAGGGGCGCCGCCCAGGCCCCTTCGGCGCCCCAGGCATAGAAGGCCGCCAACGGAAACGCGGCCACGACGACACTCCCCTCCCAGGCGGGACGCCAGAGCGCCAAGGCCCGTCCGTCGGGGTCGTTCGTGGCGTCCGAGCGCCCGAAGGGATTCGTTCTGGGACGAAAGAGATCCCGTCCCCAGGCGAGAAAGGCGCGCTTTTCCTCCCGGGTGAAGGCACCGAAGGATGGTTCCCCCGCGGCACCCGGCAGATTTTCCGTCTCCGCCCCGAGCCGACTTTCCGAAACGGCTTCGGAACCCGATGCGAAATTCTTCCGTTCTTGACCCTCGTCGCTTCCGTTGACCGAACCCGCTTCCCTTTCCGGATCCGCCGGCCCGTACTCGTCATTGCCGCCCGACGGCCGGGCGTTTTCCCGTCTCATCTTGTCTTCTCCTTTCTTTCCTGTTTCGTTTCCCGGCGGGACGTGTTCCCAACCTCGACTACCCCCGGCCAACCCCGACGACCCAACCGATTCCCTGCCGAAGCGTTCGCCAACGGCCTCGTTCCCGTCGACCCCCGAGGCTTTCAATCGTTGTCCCGCCCCGGAACGTATTCCCCGCGAACGGGCACGTACCGCCCTCGTCCGGCAAAACCCGCCGCCGCGGGCGGCCAGGGGGCGTCCTCTTCCCGCCCGTCGGCGTAGCGAAGCACCGGCCGCACGAAATGTGCGGCGATCAGTACGCCTTCCTCCGCGTACGGAGCGGCCGCCTCCCGCTCGAGACGCTCCGTCCAGAAGTTCCGTACGCCCCGGTCGCGCAGCGCCCGATCCATGCGGTCTTCGGGGCCCTCGGCTTCGTTCGCTTCGGGATCCGCGGCATCCGAAGCGCCGTAGAGCGCTCCCGTCGGCTCTCTCTTTTCCTCTTCGGCTTCTGAGCCCCTCGGCACGACCCCCAAGGGGAAGGCGCCGAACCGTCCGTCTTCAAGACAGTCGATCTCTTGGGCGGCGAGCGCGTCACGCCGCCAGAAGAGTTGTCCCGGACGGTTTTGAAGGAGCGCCCCCTTGTCCGTGAGCCAGCGAAGAAGGACCGAAGTCGACGGACGTCTCAGGAGCCGCAACGGCACGAAGACCCCGAAGGCCGAGGCGTTTCGGGCGGGGTCGCCCCGATTGATGTCCGCAAAGGCCGCTTCAAGCGCTTCGGCTAGCATCGAGGGTTCGCGCAATCTTTCGTTTACCGCCCAGGCGAATCGTCCGGGGAGCACGCTTCGGGCTTCGTCTTCGAGCTCTTCGATTTCCTCCTTGTGGCGGTCTTCCGCGAGAAGCCGCCCGAGGGGTTCGTCAAAGAAGATTTCGGAAGCTTCCGCCGCGCGCATGCGGGCGGCTTCGAGAAAGCGTTTCCCTTCCCGAAGGAGCACGGCCTCGGCGAGTTTTCCCGAAACCTTGTCGGTGAGACCGCCTTTTCTTCGGTCGGGCAAAGCGGGCACGCGGATGAGAAAGAGCGCGCCCGCGTCCCCGCGGGTTTCGATCACGCCGCTTTGCGAGAGCACCCGAAGCCAGTCGTTCAGGTCCTGCGGCATGCCTTCCCTCGAGGCGGGCGCCCCCGGGAGGGCGGCGATGCCTTCCGTGAGAATCTTTGCGGGGGCGTCGGGCCAGAGCAAAAAGACGCCTTCGACGCCGTGCAGCAATACGCCGTCCGAGTGCGGCCCGCAAAAGAGCCACGCCCCTTCGCGCACGGCCTCAAGCCACGTCTCCGCCACCCAGTGCGAAAGCGCCGCCCGAACGCCCGCGAAGGGATCGTCCGCGAGCCCCTCCGACATTTCGCCCCGCCGCTTCCAGAGGACTTCGAAGACGGCGTCGCGTACGAGCCGTTCGAGAAACTTCGCTTCGTCGGAACGCCGGACCTTTCCCCGACACCGCCCCTCGAAGAGTTCCGCAAAGAAGGGATCTTCCGTGAGCCACCTTCTCGTTCGATCGGGAACCCAGCGAAGAAAACCCGCGTCAAGCCCCGTCGTCGCCGTGCGGCATCTGCGCACGGTAAAGAGTACGTCCTTCGCCTTCCCCGCTCCGTCCGAGGAAGCGGCTTCCGAGCCTCCGCAGGCGGCGAGCGCAAAGCTGAGAAGCGCCTCGTCCCGACGCCAACGCCTACCGTCCGCCTCGACCGTGAGGTCCGCGAGACGGTTTTCGCCGTAGGCGAGCGCCGAGAGAAAGACGATCGTCTTCCAGCGCTCCCGATGCCGTCTTCTCGCGACGGGATCCAACGTCAACCCGAAGACCCGAGCGTCCAGCCGCCTGAGGGCCGCAAGTGCCGACTCGAGTCCGAAGAGAAAAAGCCCGCCCTGCTTGGCAAACGCCTCGTCCCGAAGGTCGGGGAGGTCCTCGACGAAGGCGGCCCAGGCGAGAAGCGCGGGGAGAAAATGCGCTTCAAAGAGCGCCCGATCGGCCGAAGCGAGAAGGATGCGCTGCAGCGTCTCCCGGCGCCTCGCCAGGATCGCCACCGGATCGACGGGCGCCCAGACGGGGCGGCCTTCGTCGTCGAGCAGATCCGAAGTCTCCGGGACGCCGTCGACTGTCGTTCTTGCCGCCCCGCCGACGGGTTCCGAGAGCCCGAACGCAAGACGCCCGGGCGTGCGCCAACGGGCGACGAGGTCCGTGCCGAGCGCCTGGCGCACGGCCGATTTTCTTGCGGCGTAGAGTTCGGGTACCGTCATGAGCGAAGGAAGGTTTCGGAGCCCGTCGGGACCCCATAGAGAGACAAGGCGGCTCGGCGTGCGGGACGCGAAACGGGAAAACTTTCGAAAGCGGGCTTACACCCTCAAACCCGAAGCTTTCGAAAACCGGCCCGTCCGACCGACGCCTCCCCAACGAGAAAAGTTCCCCTTCGGGAAGAAAAGAAAGAAGAGAGGAAAAAGAAAGAGGACCGCGGGCCTCCCCTTCTCTCCCGAAGGAGAGAAGAAGGAGAGCCCTGCGGACCGACGAACGAAGTACACGCTTCTCACGGAACCGCAACGGTTCGCGGGAAGGATCGTCAGTTGCGCGCCGCCTGCAGGAGGCGCTTCATCAACTTGACGATCCCCGCGGGAACGCCCCGGACGTCTCGAATGCGCTCGCAGTGGCGCCCCCAGAGGTCCGCGGCGTTGCTCCCGACGAGGAGGACGCCGAGTTCGATCCCGGCCGCCTCGACGTCTTCGGGAACGCTCCGTAGGTTCTCGCGCTCAAAATGCCCGTCCGTCAAAAGGATCAGGATTTTGCGCGCCTCGGGCCGTTCGAGGAGCCTCTGCGCGGTTGAGAGAAGCGCCGCCACGACGGGCGTGCCGCCGCAACTCTCGCGCGCGCCGGTTCGCTTCGCAAACGCTTCGACCGATTCGCCGAAGGTCGTGATGACCTCGGCGGTGTAGCCGGCGTCTCCCGGAAAGAGCGCCGTCTCGAGCGCGACGTTCGGGACCTTCTCCAAAACCGACGCGAGACGGTAGCCCGAGGCCTTCACGAGTGCGAAGTCCTCTTCCGAGAGCGATCCCGAACTGTCGAGCAGAATCGAGACCGCCGCCTCCACGCCCTGCGCGTCCTCCCAGACCGAAAAGACCCGGGCGTCGCCCACGGCGAGACGGTCGAGCTCCATGTCGTCGACGTCCCAGCCCGTCTCAGTCAAACCGACGGGCAAAGGAACGCGCCGAAGAAGCAGGTCCTCGAGCGCGCCGTTCAGCCGCGTGAGACGCGAGAGCGTCTTTTTGAAGAGCATCTCGACGTCGGGACGGCGGCGCGCGGGCGCGGTCTCGCCCCCGGCGGGAACGATCCGCGTGTCGGCGGGCCAGAGCGCACGCTCGAGCCGGTCCATCCGCATCCACGATTCCGCCCGGAAGGCCGGACCGTCGTCGAAGGTGACGCGGTTCTCACCCTTTCGGGCGAGCCCCGTCGAGGCGTCGGCCCTGGCGCGGCCCGAGCCCGCGAAGGCGGGGCGGCCCGATCCCTCGAGAATCGAGAGGATGCGGTCGCGCCGAACGGCGTCGGACTCGTCGCGCTTTTCCTCGTACCCCCAGGCCTCTCCGAAGAGAGAGGGCTGAAAGGGTTCAGGCGAAAGGGAATCTCCCTTTCCGTCGGAAGCAGCCTTGCCCTCGTCCGCGCCCTTTTGCGGGGGCGCGAGCGTTTCGGCAAAGTTTGCGAGAAGCTCCGCGAGACGAAGGGCGAGCGACACGGCGTCCTCGGTCGAGCGCAAGGGCCAGGCCGAGAAGACGAGACGATCGAGCCGAAGCTTTTCGTCTTCTGTGAAGATTCGCCCCATCTCGCGCTCGAGCCACTGCAGATCCCGCTCGACGACCGTCAAGCCCAACTCGCGCTCCCAAAGGCGCGCGAGGTAGTAGAGCTTCACGACGTCGTACGCGGGCCTTCCCGGCACGTCTTCTACGAATCGGCTCATCCCCGCGCTCTGGAGCGCCAGGTAAAGGGCTTCGCGAAGAATCCCGTAGCCCGCGTACGCGGCGCTCGTCAACGCGTCCACCCGAACGTCCTCGAAAAGGTTCGCCCACTCGAAGACGCAGGCGGGGGCATTCTTCACCGCCGCTCCGCGAAGGAGCGAAAAGTCCGAATGCACGACGTGCCCGCGCTCGTGAAGGCCGTGACCGTACACGAACACGGGAGCGAGCGGATTGCCGAAGTCGATCGGTCCCAGCCAGACGGTCTTCCCGTCGGTGGCGGGACGGGCCGTAAACCGCACCGATAGCCCCTCCTTTCGGCACGCGGCCGAAAGAACGAGGGGCGCGGCCTGCCGGAGAACGAAGCCCTTGGCGGCCTCCGTCTTGAAGACGCCTCGTGCGGCTTCGGCACCCGAAGCGCAGTCGTTTTTGCCGATGCGGTTGAGAACGGTCACGTCGACCGCGTTTTTGCGCCGGCTCGTTTGGTGCCCGTGAGGGCGCGGAATCGACTCATTTTGTCTCTCCGTCAAAAAAAGAAAGGGACCCAGCGGAGGACCGCGCCGAAGGTTCGGCGCGGGGGATCTCCGCAAAGTCCCTTGGGGTTTCACACTTGGCTTTTTCGGCCCCGTGGGTCCGGTCCGGAAGCGCGCGGGCCGCATGAAAACGGACCCGCGCGGCGCTT
>OGIK01000390.1_pt1 | contig 54158 bp, 42 predicted proteins | sample 1571781 | NCBI WGS metagenome assembly OGIK01 (sample SAMEA2581956, study PRJEB24529) | metagenome | biome: Human gut stool | place: China | collected 2011
TTTTCGCCCCGTTACCCCTTTGAAGTCAATGGGTTGAATTTACGGAAGTGCCCATTAATTGGAATAATTGCTCGAGAATTTGTGCGCTTCTTTGATAGAGAGGCAGTCCGTATCTTTCTGAGGCAATACTTGAAGATGTAATTGATGGGTCTAACTCGTTGCTAAATTTGTAAGCACAGTGCGATGATAGTCTGGCAATAACTGTTCCTTCCCGGGGGCTTGTTCGAACGCAGATGTCAATAGAGACAATGAGTGTCAGCAAATCTTCGGTAAGAGCTAAATTTAGCGTGACTTCCGGATAATAATGACTGTAAGAGGGGAGGTCAGATCTATCGGCAATGTAAATTGAGTCTAAGACAAGACCGTCTTCACGGACGGGGTTTGGCAACGATGTATTGGTGTTCATGACGCACCCGTAGAGTATTTAAGGGAGGGTCGCTTGGCATGGTGAGACCCTCATGAACGGACATTGATGGAAACTTGTAGAAACGAGTTCCATTTTTATAGATTTGAGCCTCTTTGGAACAAAATTCCTTGATAATGGCATTTATTGTTTTGCCTTTGTTTTCGGCGATTTTGGCAAGGTCTGCGTGCAAATCTTTTCCGAGTCGTACGTTTAATGTGCCGGAAAAAGGTTTGTGTGCTTTTCGATTTTCAATGGCGGCATTGTCAATGTAATCGTCGACGGCTTCCTGGAAGGACTCTTCTAACTGTTCGAGAGAGTCACCTTCGTACAAAATCAAATCGGGAATGTCGGAGATTTGTCCAAAGAAGCCCCCGTCTTCTTTACTGAAATTAATTTGTCCCTTATACCCGCGATATTCAAAAAAAGCACTCATAGCAACTTGAGCTCCTTAAGTTTGGCCTTGTAGGCTCTGATTTGGTATACCTTCACGGCAGGGTTAGGATGAGGTCTCGCTGCCGGTTTAATAACAATGCCTTCCTTATTCCGAAATAATCCGTGAGACCCTCCAGAAGGATTTTCCCAGAAGAAACCAAAATGCCTCATGATCGAGCAAAGCTCATCCTACGTTAGGTCTCTCGGCTCGGGAACCCTTAGAAACTTATCCAAAAGTTTTTCCGCCTTGGTCATATGTAATTATCTACTCTGTGACAATTTAATGCAACTGGACGTAGTTGCATAAAGGGTCGCGTCTAGGATTCTACACAATATTTTCTCTTGTTGCCTACTGCCCTAGAGAGACACGCAGCTCATCCCTATGCTCGGCTTTCAACTTGGCGGAGACGCTCAACACGATTTTCCCGAAGACGGAGCGTCAGACTTGCACCATGCTCAATACTCTGAGGATCGTTCAGTTCAGGTGGCGATACAAAGTTCTGTAAGATCTTCGAAAGATAGTGGGTTCGCATTGGGGGCGCTCCCAACGCGAACGTTCTGTTAATCCTCCCGCAAGGTCCTGCGCCATGGAAATTCGGAAAGTAACCGCAGACAAAAGGAAGTTTCTGCTGCTTCTTCTCCTTGCCGACGAAGAGGAACGCATGATCGACCGCTATCTCGACCGCGGCGAGATGTACGTGGTGGACGACGGCGGCGTCAAGAGCGAATGCGTCGTGACGGACGAGGGCGGGGGTGTTCTCGAAATCAAGAACTTGGCCACCCTTCCGTCCGAGCAGGGCAAAGGCTACGCGAGCGCGCTGATCGAGTTCGTTGCCGAAAAGTACAAAGACCGCTTTTCCACCCTGCGCGTCGGCACCGGGGAGAGCCCCGCGACGCTTCCCTTCTACGAGAAGCGCGGCTTCGTGCGCGTCGGCCGCATTCCGCGGTTCTTCGCGGACAACTACGAAAAACCGATCGTGGACGGCGGCGTTTTGCTCGTCGACATGATCGTCCTCGAGCGAAAGCTCTGAAGGAGGCCCGTAAAGAAAGATCCCGGTTCGTTGTCGGAACCGGGATCTTGTCTTTTCTGCCTCACGAACGTCCAGAGGACGTTCACGCAAGAGTTCTCAGCGGCGCGCCGGGAGGTACTCGGCGGGATTCACGGCCTTGCCGCGCAGACGCACTTCAAAGCGGACCTGCGGGACGCCGTTGAAGGAACCCATTTCGGCGATCTTCTGGCCGGCCTTCACGCGGTCGTTCGTCTTGACGACGATCTTGCGGTTGTGACCGTAGGCCGTCACGACGCTGTCGCTGTGCTTGATGATGACGAGGTTGCCGTAGCCCTTTACGTTTTCGCCGACGAAGAGAACGGTGCCGGCGCCCGCGGCGACGACGAGGTCGCCTTCGACGCCGCCGATGTCAAGGCCCTTACCGTTGGCGGCAAAGCCCGAGAGGATCTTCCCGTTGGCGGGCCAGATCATGCGCGTGCCGGGAACCGTCTTGGGCGGCTGCGGCGCGGGTTCTTCCTTGGCGGCGGGCTTTGTTTCGGAAGCGGCGTCACTCGTGACCGGAGCGGCGGCCGTCTTGGTTTCTTCGGGGTCAGGCTCGGTCGTGGCGGGCTCGGGGGTGTTCGTCGAAAGATCGGTGATGCGCGAAACGCGGACGGCCGGATTCGCGGTCGTGACGGGGGCCTTCGTTGAGACGGGGAGGCAAAGCGTCTGACCGATGCGAAGGGTCGTCGGATCGCTCACTGCGTTGAGCGTGGCGAGCGCCTGCGGCTCAAACCCGTAGCGAAGCGAGATGTTGTAGAGCGTGTCGCCCGGCGCAACCGTGTGAACGCGTCCGGAATCCTTGACGGTACCCGGAGTAAGAAGCGTCATCGAGCCCGTGCCGTCGGCCGTGCTCGTGAGAATCGGAGCGGCCGTGTCCTTGTCGTAGCTCGAACGGTCCACCATGGGAACGGACGTCGTGTCCACCGTGGAGCAGCCCGCGAGCAGGAGGGCGGCAAGCGCCGGCAGGGCGGTGTAAATCTTGGTTTTGCGCATCGCGATCTTCCTTTTGTTCGAATCAAAGATGGCCGCCCACCCAGTCGTGAGCCATGGCGACCTGACGGTGGTTCGTCAGGTCCGTCTGCAGGGGCGAAACGGAGACGAAACCGTGCTGCGTCGCCCAGAAGTCGGTGTCTTCCGCGGCGTCGGCGGGCTTGCCCGCGGCGCCGAGCCAGTAGATCGGAAAGCCCCGGGGACTCATCTCGCAGATGACGTCGTCCGCGCAGCTGCGGCGCCCGAGGCGCGTGGCGCGGATGCCCTGGAGGCGTTCGAACGGCATGTTCGGAATGTTCACGTTGAGGAGCACGGGACCGGCTTCGCGGTCGGCCGCAAGAAAGCGCTCGACGACGGTCGAGGCGACCTTGGCGGCGCTCTCAAGCTCCGCCCAACCCTTGTCGATCTGCGAGAAAGCGATCGAGGGCACGCCGAAGAGGTAGCCTTCGATCGCGGCCGCGACCGTGCCCGAATACATGGTGTCGTCGCCCATGTTCGCGCCGCAGTTGATCCCCGAGACGACGAGGTCGGGACGTTCGTCGAGAAGGCCCGTGAGCGCGACGTGCACGCAGTCGGACGGCGTTCCCGAAACGACGTAGAGGTTGTCGCCCGGGATGTGTTCGACCGTGAGCGGACGATTGAGCGAGAGCGAATTGGAAGCGCCCGAGTGATTGTGTTCGGGCGCGACGATCGTTACGCGCCCGAAGCGCTTCATCGCGTCGGCGAGCGCACGGATGCCGGGCGCACGATAACCGTCGTCGTTCGAAATGAGAATGTGCATGGGATGGTCGGAAGGAAAAAGTTCTTTTCTCCGATTGTAGTCCCGAGTGTTCCTCGGAAAGACCGTCGGAGAAAAGTTGTTACGGCTTCACAAACTTTCTTTGCCGAAGTCGTCAGCTGCGGCGCATCTTGAGGGGAATCGACTTCACGAAGTGCGTCATCTGCGAAACTTCCTCGAAGCCCGACTGCAGGTAGAGCTCAAACTGCTGCAGGTCGCTCGAGAGGCAGTCGGCGGCGAGTTCCTCGATGCCGAGCGAATTCACGTAGGTCGTGACGAGGTCCACGAGGCGCTGACCGACGCCGAGCGGGCGCAGGTTCTGACGGATGTAGAGCGCGTCGAGATAGGCGATCGGGTAGGTCGAAGCTCCTTCCGTGTATTCCTGACGCATCGAAACCTGCGCGTAGGCGACCGCTTCTTCGTTGGCGAAGCACCCGAAGATCGCGGTCGAATCCGGATGGGTGAGGGCGTCCTTCAGAATGTCGTCGACCTGATCGCGCATGTCGACGGGCCAGGATTCCCGAACGAGAAAGCGAAGCGCCTGATAGTCGCCGGGGTGGCAGCGGCGGTAGACGAACTGGGTGCGAAGCGGTTTGTTGGGAGTGTGGGCCATAGGACTGCCGGAATGCGGATCCTGTAATTGACAAAAAGGAACATTCTAACGAAAAGCGGCTCCGTCTAGGGGAGCCGCTTTCGTTTCGGGCGGCGGGATGCCGCCCGTAAAAGAACGTTTTAGTCCTTGGACTTGTTGTTCTTGAAGACGATGCGCTCTTCGGTGTCGGCCGTCATCTGCGTGAGGATTTCGTTCTGCAGATTTTCGGCGATCGCTTCGGCGCGGGCGAGAATCGAGAGGTTGAAGCGGTTGAGCTCGGCGTTGGCGGCCTTTTCGTCCGTCTTGACAAGTTCGAGGTAGCGGGCTTCAAACTGACGGCGTTCTTCGTCGATCGTGGCTTCGAAGTCGCCGTAGGCCTTCTTGACGATCGGGGCGAACTTCGGATAGTTCGTCATGGCGAGCGTCTGCACCTTGCGGTACTTCCAGTAGACCGAGCGGTTGTCGCAGTGGTCCGTGCCGAGACCGTACTGTTCGGGAACGCTTTCGAGACCGTGGTAGAAGGGAACGAAGACCGAGAGGTCGGCCATGCCGAAGGCGACGTGCACGACTTCGCCGATGGCGAGCGGCAGGTTCGGACGGACTTCCATTACGTGGGCTTCGTAGGTGCGGAAGACGCTGATCGGACGCCAGGGTTCGGCGCCGTTCAGGTTTTCGCCGTACGGATCGTGCTCGGTGCCTTCATAGTGGTCGCGCATGATCGCCTTCATGTCGGCGAGCGAAACCTTCTTTTCGGGCTTGAGGTAGACGGCGAAGTTGCGGCCGTCGTCCACGGGCTGTTCGATCGAGGGGTTCAGGATCTTCTGCATGATCCAGACGCGCGGGTCGTTGTAGACGCGGTCGCGGCCGTCGTCGCGCGTGTAGGCGGCGGAGAAGTGGAAGGGGCCCTTCTTCGGGTCGTAGAGGCCCTTTTCCGCGGCGAACGAGACGAGCGTCGGGCTGGCGAGCTGGTTTTCGTTTTCGGGATCGTAGAAGCCGAGGCGCCCCTGGTTGCCCGAAGCGAAGTAGCTGTCGGCCGGGATGCGTTCGGCCATCCACTGATGGCCCGAGCCCGTTTCGAGATACCAGACGTCGTGCTGATCGACGAAGGCGACGCCGAAGCCTTCGCCCGCACCCTGCGTTTCAATGATCTTGCCCAGAAGGAGGACGCCTTCCTTGGCCGTGCGGCAGCGCGGCAGGATCACGTTCGGGATGTCGTCTTCGGTGATGCCCGAGGCCTTGTTGTAGGGGTCGAACGAGAGCGCTTCGTCGCTCGCGAAGATCGATTCCGTGCCCGTGAGGCCGAGGCCGGCTTCGTTGAAGCCGACGGCGCCGTGCAGCTGGGTCTTCCAGTTGGGAACCGTCGTGTAGCGCATGGCGTTTTCGGGAAGCGGATAGCTGAAGTCGTTCACGCCGCCGTGCGCCTTGCAGGAATAGACGCCGGACTGGCCCGTGACGGCCGGATGAATCACGAAATGCTGAGCCTTGAGCGACGAGCTGTCGGCGCTGCGCGCGACGAGGAAGGAACCGTCAACGGTGGCGTGTTCGCCGACGATGATGGTAGTGCACATGGGTTGGGTCCTCATGAAACGGCCGAACGGGTTGACAGGAAACGCCCGGCCGGGTTGATCACGCCGCACATTGTAGCGTGCGAAGGGTGAAATTACGAACGTTCTTTTTTCGGGGATTGTCCTGCAGGGGCGAGATCAGCCGAACCAAAAGCCGAAATGGAACGACCCCCGATGGGACGTCTCCCGTCGGGGGTCGTTGAGAGGTCTGGTTCAGACGACGTGGCCGCGTCGTCCGAAGTCACTCATTAGAAGCGGTGGACCATGCCGACCGTGAATTCGTAACCGCTCGGATCGGCGTCAACTTTCTTAGAGTCGACCGTACCTTCCATGCTTTCCTGCGTGTAGCCGGTCATGGCATAGACGGCCGTGCGCTTGCTGAGCGGATAGTCGTAGGCCGCGGCGATCGTCCAGCGGTTGAATTCGATGTCGTTCTGGTTTTCCATGTCGCGATAGGCGACCTGGGCCTTGGCGACGCCGCCGCCGATCGGGTAGTTCACGCCGAGGCTGACGCCGTAGCCGTCGACGAAGCCGTAGTTGCCAGCGCCGGAACCGTCAACGATTCCATGAGCCTTCAGAGCACCAGACATCACGCCGGCGCGACGGCCGAGTTCCTGATCCTTGAACCACTGACCAAAGGCGAGAACCTTGAGACCGCCGTCGAACGTGTAGTTACCGCCGAAGGTGAAGGTCTGACCGTTGTCGTCGTGAGTAGTGCCGCGAGCACGGTCGTTACCGTACATCGTGGTGTCGTAGACGGCGACCATTTCCAGAGCACCCTGCTGATAACGGGCGGCCAAGGCGGCGTAGCGGTCAACACCAGACGAACCTTCATCGGCGTCGTTGATATAAGTATCCTTCGTGCTGTCGTTCTGGAACGAATACATGCCGTAGAAGTTGAAGCCCGCCCAATTCGGGGTCACATAGGAGATGGCGTTGTCAACGCGCGTCCACATGGAGGCGGAGGCGTGGCCGGAACCGAAGGCTTCGGTGTAGTTCGCAAAGAGCGGGTCGATCGCGCGGAAGAGGCCGTGCTGACCGAGCGTGCTGCCGAAGACAGGCTGCAGACCGAAGGCGAGGTAACCGAAGTCGCCCGTCAGGTTGATGTGGGCTTCACGGCCGAAGAGGCGGCCGCCCTGGTCGAGTTCGCCCGAATCCGACTTGATGCCGGATTCAAGAACGAAGCCCACCTTCATGCCGTTGCCGAGGTCTTCGGAACCGCGCAGACCGAAGCGGGAACCGAATTCACGGGCGTTTTCCATCGTGAACTTGCCTTCGCCGTCATGGCCGGAAGCGTCCGGATCAGCGTAGACATAGGCGAGGGAGGTGTCGAGCAAGCCGTAGACTTCGACGTTGGCGGCGTAGGCGCTGCCGGCCATGGCAGCGGAAGCCACGGCGAGGGCGATGAGACTCTTTTTCATGATTGTTGTGTCCTTTTCGGATGCAGTTGTGAAGGCGCAGACGCGTCTCCGAAAGAATTCAATGTTCCGGACCGTCGTCCGGAACGGGAATGGAAAGGTTTTGCTCAAGAAAGACGGTTATTCGCCGTGCTTCATCTTGAAGGAGACCTTGTGGCACTGCGCACAGTAGTTGACTTCAGGTTCGTGCTGCATGTGGCAGAGCGTGCAGTCGCCGTTGTGCGGAGCCTTGTGCGGATTGATTTCCAGCTTTTCGGTCTTCTTGGCGAGTTCGTCACGGTTGTGGCACTGCAGGCAGGTCTTTTCGTCGGGGTAGGCCGGGTTCTTGGCGTCGGGTCCGTGGCAGGATTCGCACTTGAGGCCCTTGGCCGCGTGGCGGTCGGCGCCGAAGTCGGCGGCCTGAACGCTGCCCGCCGCCATCACGACGGCCGAGACGGCGGAAAAGAGAAAGAGAGCGAGTTTGTTCATTTTCTCGTTTGGGGTCTTGGAAGGAAAAATGTACGTCGGAAGGGAGCCGAAGCTCCCTTCGCGACGTTTTCAGCAGTACGGATCCTTGGGATCCGAAGCCTCAAAGAGGCTGGTTACTTGCCGCAGCCCTTGCAGGCGTTGGCCGTACGAGCGGCGATGCGGCCGAAGATCATGCAGTCGGCGACGGCGACCGTGCCGAGGCGGACCATGCCGTGGACACCGCCCGTGACTTCGCCGGCGGCGTAGAGGCACTGGATCGGGTTGCCGCGGACGTCAAGGACCTGAGCCTGGTCGTTGATTTCGAGGCCGCCCATGGTGTGGTGGACGCGCGGCCAGAGGCGAACGGCGAGGAACGGGCCTTCGACGTTGGGCACGGCGTTCTTGAACATCATGCAGTTGAAGTCCGGATCCTTCTGATCCTTGATGTAGCCGTTGAAGGTGTCGTTCGTCTTCTTGAGGGCGTCGAACGGGATCTTCAGATCGTCGGCCATGGCCTTAAGGTCCGGATAGACCTTGATGACGCCGTTCTTGACGGCGCGGTCATAGAGTTCCTTCGTCATGTTCTTGCCGATGATGGCCGTTTCGGCGTTCTTCAGCGTCGTGTAGATGACGGCGGGGTGACCCATGGCGACGATGGCGTCGGCGCGGACCTTACGGTTGCCGGATTCCTGGATGAAGCGCTTGGCGGTGACCGGGTCGATCATCGGGCCGTAACCGAGGGCGGATTCAACGAAGAGCGGAGCGAGACCGAAGCCCTTTTCGTCGGGCGAGGTCCACGGCCCCATCTGGATCCAGTCCATCTGAATGGTGTTGGCACCAATCATCTGGGCTTCCTGAATCATTTCGCCCGTGGCGCCCGGATGGTTCGTGGAGTCGAACTTTTCGTTGAGGCGCGGGTCGTGCGACATGCGCATCTTGACGTTGTTCGAGAAGCCGCCCGAAGCGAGGAGCACGCCCTTCGTGGCGCGGATGTACGTGACCTTGCCGGACTTTTCACGGCCGTAGCGATAGTTGACGCGGGCCTTGACGCCGAGGACGCAGTTGTTTTCGTCAACGATGATTTCGTCGACGATCGTGCGCAGACGCGGTTCGATGCCGTATTCCTTGAGCTTGGCGAGCATCGGGTTGATGAAGCCGGAGCCGGAGTTGTTCGTCACGGCGTGGGAGCGCTTGACGGAGTGACCGCCGTGGAAGGTGACGGCCTTGAACTTGACGCCGATCTTGTCGCGGAGCCAATAGAAGTTTTCGACGGATTCGTCGGCGATGCGGCGGGCGAGCGACGGATGAGCGAGACCGCCGCCGGCCTTGACGATGTCGGCAAAGAGCAGGTCGGGGTTGTCCTTGATGCCTTCGGCCTTCTGCATGTCGGTGCCGGCCGCGGCGACGGCGCCGCCGTTGATGATGGAGTTGCCGCCCGGGCTCGGCATCTTGTCGACGACCATGATTTCATTGGCCTTCATGCCGAGGCCGTGGGCTTCGAGAGCGGCGGCGAGGCCGGCAAAGCCCGTACCGATGATGAGGAAGCTCGTGGTTTCGTCCCACTTGGCGGGAACCTTCGTGCTCGCGAACGCGGCAAGAGGCGAACCGGCGAGAGCGGCCGCACCGAGCGTGGCGCCGCCGAGGAAGGAACGACGGGAAAGAACCGACATGGTTTGTCTCCTTTTGAGTGATCGAAAGAGGTGTCTTATGAGGACAGCGGAAAGTCTAGGGAAGCCCCTCCTTTCTAACTACCCAAGTGCTTGGGTGTGACTTTTGGGCGTTAACCCTAGGATGTGTCAATTTCTTCCTTTCGGCGGTAGGTTCTTACTCTCTCAGGGACTCTGCAAAGTGGCATTCTTGAAACGCCGAGCAAAGCCCGCGAACTGAGTCGCCGGAGGGGTACCTCTTTCGGACTATTGGGGCGGGTCTTCGTCCGCTTTCGCCCTTATCAGAGGACGAAACGGAGACAAACGGAAGGACGGTTCCGGCTCCAAAAGAAGCGAAGCATTTCCGATTTTGCGGGAAGCATCGAAGGCCGTCTCCGGGGAGATCCTTCGAAGTTGTTTTGCCGCAAAGCTTTCTCTCTTTTCAGAACGATCTTTATTCGGTAAGATTTGGACCATGAAAAATTTTTCGAAAGCCTGGTACGACGCGCTCGCGACGGAGCGCTTTACGGAAAACTGGCCCGACGAATTCGGCCCGCGCCTCCCCGTCCTTCCCTTCATTACGCTTCCTTTGCCGCCCGAAATGCGCGAAGCCTTCCGTACGCACGGGGAGCTTCACTATTTTCAGCCCGAGGAGTCGATCATCGAAGGTGCGGTGGTGAAGGGGTTGCAGCTCGTGGAATCGGGGCTTTCCGCACGCATCACCGCGACGCTTGAAGGGCAGGCGGGACCGGGCCTCATGGCACTTGCCGCTCCCCACCGGTTTGCCACGGGAAACCTGAACTTCGCGACGCGCCGTCCGCAGATCGGCCAATACCGTGCGGTGAGCAAGGTGACGACGCGCCGCATTGCGCACCTGGACGCCGAACGGCTCGATTGGCTCACCGATCCTTTGAACATGCGGATGCTTTTGTCCGTGAAGGAGTCGATCAATCTTTCCGACCGCATGGCGCTCACCATCTCGGCGCTTTTGCCCGCCCCCATGCGCTTTGCGTCGCTTCTCATCGCGATGGCGGTCTTTTTCGGAACGGTGGAGGAGGGATCGGGAGGACAGCGCGTTCGCATTCCCATTCCGGGGCGGGCGCGTCACATTGCGACCGTCGTGAGCGTTTCCGACGTGACGCTCGAAAAACTCATCGCCGACATGCGGCAGAACGCAGGGCTCGAGCGCGACGGGGACTTCTGGATTTTCCGGAGCGCCGCGCTGCAGCCCATGCACGAATGGATGCGCGGGACGGACGGCAATGAAAGCCTCTTTACGCGACCCGAGCGCATCGAGACGCTCCTCGAAGAAGTCGCTTCAAGCAACGTCTGAGGAAAGGGAGACCGATCGTGAAGAACTATTCAAAAGCCTGGTACGACGCACTCGCGGTCGAGCGCTTCACGCAGACGTGGCCGAGCGTCTACGGACCGCGCGCGCCGATCATGCCCTTCATTGCGTTGCCGCTTCCCCCCGAGGTCCGGGGACACTTTCGCGAAGCGGGAGAACTGCACCACTTCCAACCCGGCGATTCCATCATCGAAGGAACGGTCGTCAAGGGCATGCAGATGATCGTTTCGGGGCTTTCGTGCCGCGTTGCGGCGACGCTTGACGGTCAGTCGGGCGCGGGCGCCATGGGACTGTCGACTCCGCACCGCGTGGCGACGGGAAATCTCAACTTTGCGACGCGCCGTCCTCAGATCGGACAGTATTTTGCGGTCAGCAAGGTGACGACCGTGCGCATTTCGCACGCGCGCGGCGATGAACTCGGGTTCCTCAAGGATCCCATGATGATTCGTCTCTGGCTTTCGATTCAGGAGCTCATCAATCTCTCGGACCGAATGGGGCTCACGATTACGGCGATTCTTCCCGCGCAGCAGAAATTTGCGGCCTTTCTGCTCGCATGGTCGGTCTACTTCGGCACGGTCGAAGAGGGACCGCGCGGACAACGCGTGCGGATTCCCATTCCGGGGCGGGCGCGTCACATCGCGACCGTGATCAGCGTTTCCGACGTGACGCTCGACAAACTTTTCGCCGACTGCAGAAGCCGCGCCGGACTCGAGCGCGAGGGCGATTTTCTCGTCTTTGACAGCGCCTATCTGCAGGAAGCGCACGACTGGATGCGCTATTGCGACGGCAACGACAGTCCCTACACGCGCCCCGCGCGCGTCGAGGCACTTCTCGAAGAAGCCGTTGCGTCGACGACTCCGCACTGAGGCTGTCGGCCGAAGTCCTTACCGATTCTTTGCGTTCGAGGGGATCTTCCCTCGGGCGCGAATTTTCTTCGGTTTGCCGAGGAGGAGCTCGTCGAGACGCCGTCGGTTGGCCTCGTCAAGGGCGCTCCAGCCCGTCGCCTCACGAAGGATCGCAAGCGCCTCGTCCCGGGGCGCAAAGAGGTCTTCGAGCGGTTCGTCGAATTCTTCGTCGGGTCGCGCGTAAAGCGACGCGGGCCAGCCGTATTCCTCGCCCGTCTTCTTGCGCTTGTAGCGAAAGCCCGAGGTGAAGAGCAGGGTCTTCGTCTGGAGTTCCTTCGCGATCGTCTCGAGTCGGGTTTCAAGCGGCGGAACCCGCGTCATGGCTTCGGGAAGCGTCCACTCGGCGAAGGCGGGAAGCGCCCGGTAGAAAGTCTTGGCGTCGTCCGTGAGATCGTCGCTCTCCAGCATCGCCTCGGTCGTGCGTCCTCCGCGCCGCAGGGCGGCGAAGGCGGGAAAGAGGTCGCGGCGCACGAAGCCGAGTCGTCCGTCGAAGAACTGCCCGTAGAAAAGATCGTCTTCGTATGCAAATTCAAAGCGCCAGTACCAGGGATTGAGCGACTTTACGTCCGTCTCGAAGAGTTCGGGCTCCATGTTTTCGTAGAGTGAAAACCCGGGCACGCCGCAGGGGAGAAAGAGAAGAATGCCGCGTGACACGATGTAGCGGACCGCGGCGTCCGCATCGCGGATTTCCGGCATGGCTTATCTGCGGAGAAGGTCGGTGATCGTGATCGGGAGAACGGGGTTCGCCCGCTTTTGGAGTTCCGAGCGCGCAAGCCGCACGGCAAGGGTTTCGAGCGTGCTCTGGAGACCGTTCTTCGGATCTTTGAGGAGCACCTTCCCGGCGGGCTTCACGCAGCGCTTCAGAACGAGGTTCGTGAGCGTCTTTTCAACCTGCGCCTCGACCTTCTTCACCTTCGAAGACGGAATCGTCTGGATTTCCTTCGCTGCGCTCGTTTTGGAGAGCGTCACGTAGGCCCACTGCACGAGAACCTTTCGGTCCTGCGCGGTGATGTTTTCTTCAAGGCAGGTTGCGAGTTCGTCGCTTGCGGGGGTCGCCTGCGCTCCGGAGGGAAGAAGACTTCCGAGCATAAGCGCGGAGGAGAGAAGAAGGCTGGCTGCGCGAATCGACATGGCGGGATTCCCAAAAGAGTCATGACTCCGTCATTCTAGGCGCGGCGAGGTCGGTAGAATGGTTCATTCCTACGAGATGTCACTCTTTTTTGCGCAACATGTATCAGCTGCCCCTTTCGGCCACGTTTTCTCTGCCCGACCTCGAGCGCTTCAACGAACTGAGCCTTCGGCGGGGACTGCCGCTCGATCGGCTCTTCTCCCAATCCGAAGACCTGCGGATCGTCTTATGCGCCGCCTTTCTTTCGTCGGCGGGCTTGAGCGCCCCGCGCGAAGCCTTTCTCGAAGAGGCCGGGCGTTTCCTTTCGGAAGAGGGCGATTGGCTCGCGACGGACGCTCAGTCGCTCCTTGACGCGGCGCTCGACCGCGGCATTCTCGATGACGAGGGCGACGTCCTTCGAAACAGGATTGACCGACCCGCACATCTCACGCGCGAACGACTTCTCGACGAACTCGAGAGCGCCCGCGAAATCCTGGCGCGGCGGCGTGCGGCCGTGCGAACGGCGCTGCAGGAAAAGAACCGCGCCGTGAACCGTCCGACCGTTCACGTCGACGAGGAGGAAGACCGCCGCTTCATGCGGGAGGCTCTTCTCGAAGCCGAAAAGGCGAAGGCGCTCGAAGAAGTGCCCGTCGGGGCGGTCGTGACGGCGGAGGGCAGGATCATCGCGCGCGCCCACAACCGTACGCTCACTTCGGGCGATCCGACGGCCCACGCCGAAGTGCTCGCGATCCGCGAGGCGGCGCGCGTGCTCGGCAACCACCGCCTTACCGAGGCGACGCTCTACGTGACGCTCGAACCCTGTCCCATGTGCGCGGGTGCGGTGTGGAACGCCCGCGTGAAGCGCGTTGTCTTCGGGGCGGCCGAACCCCGTTCGGGCGCGCTCGGAAGCGTCTTCGGGCTTTTCGATCTGCCGCAGCTCAATCACCGACCCTTCGTGACGAAGGGCGTCGAGGCCGAAAAGGCTTCGGAACTGCTCAAGGACTTCTTCGCGCAACGCCGCTCGGCCGCCGAGGCGGACGATCGCTGCTGAAGGAACGCGCCATGGACAAGATTCTCCTTTTTGCTCCCGCCGGCCAATATCTGACGGAAGAGAACGCCCTCGACACGGTGCGGCTTGACCGCATTGCTGCGGGCATCCGCGCAAAGGGATTTGCGCTTCGGGAACTCCCCTCCGTGCGAAGCGTTGAGACGCGCTTTGCGGGCTCCGACGAAGTGCGTCTCGCGGACGCCGTCGCGGCGCTCGCCGACGACTCGGCCGATCTGGCGCTCGCGCTTCGCGGGGGCTTCGGGTCGCAGTGCCTGCTCCCGAATCTTCCCTGGGATGAACTCGCGTCGGGCCGAACGCTCCTTACGGGCTACTCGGACGTGACGGTGCTCTTGAACGCGCTCTGGACCCATACGGGCCGCACGACGCTGCACGGTCCCGTGGGCGGCGACTTCGATCCGGAGCGCCGCATCGAAGGCGACCCCTTCGGGGCGCTTTCGCGCGCGGCGGCCGCCTTCGGACCCCGAAACGAAGCCTGGCGCTTTTCTTTCGTACCGGAGGCGGCGTACGCAGAAGGGGGGAGACGGACGTCGGGTGAGGCGGCTTCCTTCACGGAAGACCTGACGCTTTGGGGCGGGAATCTTACGATGCTCACGACTCTTGCCGGGACGCCTCACGTTCCGACGCGGCGTCTGGCGGGGCGTCCCCACGCCGTTTTCCTGGAAGACGTCAACGAACCCGCCTGGCGAATCGAACGCTCTCTTCTTCATCTCTCCCAGGCCGGGATGTTCGACGGCTGCCGCGCGGTCCTCTTCGGAGACTTCCTCGGCGCCGACCGCGTGACGAGCCGTCAGGGAGGCTACGACTTCGGGACGGCGCTCGCGCGCTTTGCGAAGACCCGGCCGGATCTCAGGTTCTTTACGGGTCTTCCCGTCGGACACGGTGCGAGGCGCGAAACGCTTCCCGTCGGGGCGACGCTTCGGCTCGCGTTCGACGGCCGAGCCGTGACGCTTACGAAGTGAGGAACAGGAAATGCCGCTCACCAAAGCCATTACGCTCGACTTTCTGAAGCGCTTCTTCGGCTTTTCGCGCACGAGAAGTCTTACGGCGAGAACGCTCTCGAGCGTCATTTTGCGGAGCCTTCGGCTCTTTCCCGTCGCGATCGCCGCGCAGATCATCGGGATGGGAAGCCTCGTTCTCATGTATTGGGAGACGGAGTACAGCCGCGTCTTTCTGATTTCCTGGACCGCAATCTGGTTGGCGCAGGTGATCGTCGCGCTCGTTTTCGTGCGAAAGTTCTGGCGCGACGACGCGCGCGTGAAAAACGTGCGCGCCTGGGTGCGCCGCTGGACGGTGCTCGCCGTCGTGACGGGGTCCATTTGGGGCTTGACCGGGATTCTCTTCGTCGTGCAGGGCTCGGGACTTCTGCAGGTGATGACGGTCGCGATCACGGTCGCCGTGACGTTTGCCGGGTGGCCGGTCTATTCCTGCTGGATGCCGTCGCTCACCGCCTTCACGCTCCTTTCGATGACGCCCCTCACGATGGCGGTCGCGGGGCAGTACCGCGTGAGTTCCGTCATTCTCACGACGGTGCTCGTCCTCGTGACGGGCTTCATTCTCTATTCGGGGCGAAAGTTGAACGAACTCATCACCTCGAGCGTTTTGGCCGACGCCGAAAACACGCGTCTCGTCGAGCGTCTGCGCATCGAGGTGCAGCGATCCGAAAACGCACGGCGCGCGACGCAGAAGGAAAGCGAGCGGCGGGCGCGTTTCTTTGCGGCGGCCAACCACGACCTCAGACAACCCCTTCAGGCGATGGGGATTTATCTCGACATCCTGAAGCGAAAGTGCATGCCCGCGACGAAACCCGTCGTCGATCAGCTCGCGCTCACGAGCGAATCGATTTCGACTCTCGTCGAGCAGGTTCTGGAAGTGACCCGCATGGAATTCGGCGGGCAGGAGCCCCACATCGAGCGCATCGAACTCGCCTCCCTTTTCACGCGGCTCGAGGCCGAATTCGGCCCCGCCGCCAAAGCCAAGGGCCTCGTCTTCCGGACGGTTCCGACGAACGTTGCGGTGGACGCCGACCCCGTGATGCTCGAGCGCGCCCTCAAAAACCTCGTCGCCAACGCCATCAACTATTCGAACCCGAAGAGTTCTCGTCCCGAAGTGGTCGTGGCCGCGCGTCGACTCGTCCTGCAGGGCAAGCGCTTCGTGCGCATCGGCGTTTACGACTGCGGCGACGGCATGACCAAGGAGGAGCGCGCCAAGATTTTCGACGCCTTCTTCCGAGGCGAAGCCGGCAAACGCCGTCCGGGCAGCGGCTTCGGGCTCGGACTTTCGATCGTGCGGGGGATCGCCGAGGCGCTCCGTGCGGAACTCACGATCGATTCGCATCCCGGGCGCGGATCGGTCTTTCGGCTCGGCTTTCCCGAGGCGGCGAGTCCCCGCCGCGAAGTCGAATCGGCGTGCGCGCCCGTACGCGATCCGGCGCGAAGCTTCACCGGTACGATCGCGCTCGTGGAAGACAATCCGATTCTGAGAAACGCGCTTCTTCCCGTCTTCGAGAGCCGCGGTGCCACGGTGCTCGCCGCGGCCGCGGCGGATGAAGAGTTTTTTGCGGCCCTCTCCGAGAAGGAAGGGGAGGTGGCGGCGCTCGTCACCGACTACAATCTCGGCGAAGACGAAATGACGGGATTGGAGGTCGCCGCGCTCGTCGAAGCGAGACTCGGGCGCACGATTCCGGTCGTGGTGCTCACGGCCGTGGCGCGCGAAGAAATCGAGGCGCATTACCGATCGATGCGGGAAGCGGGCGTTCTCACGCTCTCGCGCTTTCCCGTGATTTTGCAGAAACCCGCGGACACCGACGACATTCTCGCCGCGATCTGGTCGCAGCAAAGCGGTCCGCAACCCAAAGGAAAGAAAAACGATGACTGAAGAAAACCGCGTGGAAGATACGTCCGCAACCGAGGAAGCAAAGAAACCCGTGCTCGACGCCGAAGGTCTTCGAGGACAGCTCGAATATCTCGCCTTCACGGTGCTCGCAAACGTCGACCGCATTCAGAAGGGACTCATCTCGGAGGGCGCCGCGGCGCAGACGGACGAATCCATGGCCGCGAACATGGCGGCGGTTCTCTACGGAAACCATCCGCTGGTCGAAACGAAGATTCCCTTCACCGGGGCGCTTCTTCTCGAACAGATCGCGGCGCATCACCCGGAATTCTTCGCGTCGACGCCGGTGACGGCCGTCATGAAGGAAGAGGAACAGGTGAAGGCCGTAAAGGACGTGGTGCTCGCTTACTACAAGGCGGTTTACAGGGAAATCGCCCTCTGGAAGCGCGAGAGCGAGGAGAAGGACCTCGACAAGGAGGCCGTCGCTCGTCTCGAGAAGAAGCTCAAGGGACTGGCCGCCGAATGGGCACTCGTGCTTACGGGCGCGCCGCTTCCGCGTCGGGCGAGCTGAGCTCGGATTCCTGGGCCTGGGTTCCCGGGCAGATCTTGCGGGCGATCTCCCGAAGGACGGTCGCCTTTTCTTTTTCGTCCCAAAGACGGGGGCTCGTGACCAGCGCAAAGCGGCCCTTGCCCGCACCCGGCAGGCAGGGCGGGACGACTGCGTCCGTGTCGTTCAGGTGAAAACCGTTTTTTAGAAAGAAGGCGAGGGCGTCCGGCAGCGCGTCGGCCACGAGCGCCGCCACGGGCTTGCGGCTTGTCGCGACGATTTCGCGCAGATGCTGTCTGCCGAGGCCGAGCCCGCGGAATTCCGGGGCGACCACGATCGACTCGAGATAGACGGCGTCCGGAAGAAACCACCGCGTGGCATAGCCCATGACCGCCTGGCTCTCGCGGAATGCAATGCACTCGAAGTCCGGGTCCGAGAAGGCGCGGGCAAAGCTCTCCCGGCTTCGCCGAAGGGCCGGCGGGAAGCTCAATTCATGAAGATCGAAGGCCGCGTCAAAGAGCGCATGTTCGGTCGATGTGAGAAATTCATACCGCATGCGAAAGGTCCCGCTGAGGATTTCCTTCAGCATGACAGGGTGAAATCTCTCTGAACATGCGGATTAGTCCTCTTCGCATAAACCCGCTGACGCGGGTGAGGGCGACCGTAATGCGTCCTTGCGGCGGGATTTTCGGGGTTCGGATAGGAAAATCTGCAACATGCGGGTTTGCTTTAGATCATTAATGTAGCAAATAGTCACGGTGGCGCAGATCTAATCCTTAGGGCGCCTAGGCAATTTCAGGCGAACGAAAGTTTTTGGCCTTCCTTTCGTCCGGAAGACGGGGCGTTTGGGCCGCAGGAGGGCAGCGCAAGCCTTGAGGGGTGTTTTAGAACTTCGGTGAAAACCGAGGGATGCGCATATTGTTTCCGAGAGTTGGTCATATGTACGCTCTTTTGGACGGACGGCTGCCGAGGCGAAAACTAAAAAGCCCGTTCGGGAATCCTAGTCTGTCTCGGAAAGCGTCGTAAACGCTGAAATTCCAACAGAGCGAAGGAATTTTCGTAATCCGGAACCCTTGATTTTTTCAAACTTTTTGGCGACAATCCCTGCAGCCCTTGTGAGACCGTGTTCCACAAAGCGTCGAATTCAAACTTCAAACGGCGCTTTGGATCGGGCCGTCTCCCGATCAAGGGTCGATGTTTTAGTCCCTCCGAAGGAGTTTACTGGAATGAACAAGACGGAACTTATTGACGCCATCGCCGCCAAGACCGACATTGCCAAGACGCAGGTCGGCGCCATGCTCGACGCCTTCCTCGAAACGGTCGTCGATGAAGTTGCCAAGGGCGAAAGCGTTCGCCTCATTGGCTTCGGCACGTTCGGCCTTACGGAACGCGCTCCCCGTACGGGCCGCAATCCCCAGACGGGCACCGTGATCAAGATCCCGGGCTGCAAGGCCCCGAAGTTCACGGCCGGCGCTTCCTTCAAGGAAGCCGTCAAGTAAGCGACTGCATCGCTCACACCGTACGAGGCGCCGATCTCGTACAATAAGCATCCCCGGATGCCGTCTCCATGGCGGCCTTCGGGGATTTTTTCTGCAAACATTCATTTTTTTGGGACCGTTCATGCCGATTTCCGTTGTCGATACGCCCCGGGAAGGTTTTCTCCCCGACTGGGTGGACCCCGTTCACGAAAGCGATCTGATCGAGCGCCGCCGCGCGATCCACATGACGCCGGAAGTGGGGTGGTGCGAATTTCTGAGCACCGCACGGGCTGCGGAAGTGCTGAGCGGTCTGGGATTTGAAGTGAAGGTCGGGATCAGGGCGTGCCCCGTCAGCTCCTCGACCGCATGGGCGGTCTCACGGGGTGCGTCGCTGTTTTCGACACGAAACGTCCGGGGAAGACCGTCTGCATCCGCGCCGAGCTCGACGCCCTCTACGTGAGCGAACCCGAGGATCCCGAGCACCTTCCGGCGCGCGAAAACTTCCATTCGATGCGCCCCGGCGTCATGCATGCCTGCGGGCACGACGGTCACCAGGCGGTCCTCCTCGAACTCGGTCGATTCATCGCCGCGAACAAGGAGCGCCTCACGGGGAAGATCAAGTTCATCTTCCAGCCCGCCGAAGAAGGCTCCCGCGGCGCCTACGCCTTCGTGCGCTCGGGCGTCCTTGACGACGTCGACACGATCATCTGCGCGCATTTCGGACTCGATCAGCCGCCCGGAACCGTCTATACGGCGCCGAGCAAGTTCCTCTGCACGGAAAAGATCGACTTTGAATTCATCGGCCGGCCCTCGCATGCGGGCATGCACCCGCAGACGGGGCGCAACGCCCTCATGGCCGCCGCCAACGCCGCGATCAATCTCATGGCGCTTCCGCGCCACGGCGACGGCATGACCCGCGTGAACGTGGGAAACCTCCATGCGGGCGAGGGCCGCAACGTCGTGGCGGCCCACGCCACGATGCAGATCGAAGTGCGCGGCGCGAACGAAAAGATCAAGGACTATCTCGCGCACGAGGCCGTGCAGCGCTGCGCGGGGATGGCGATGGCCTTTGACGTGCAGATGAAGCACCGCGTCGTGGGCGAAGCGGTCGACTTTACGCCCGACGACAGCGTGAGCCAGCTCATCACGGTCTGCGCGAAGCGTGCGCGGTACTGCCGCAACATTCAGCCGCATCTCACCGTCACCTATTCGGACGACGCGACCGTCATGTTCCGCCGCGTTCAGCAACGCGGCGGCAAGGCCGGCTACTTCATTGTGGGCGCCATGCCGACGCGCGACGGCAAGCCCGTCCACACGACGGAAAACGTCGACTTCGACGAACGCTACCTCACGACGCTCTACGACACCTATACGAACGTCATCATGGCGCTTTCGGGAGAGTGGTAAGCGCTTTCGATCCTCTGCGGGCCTCCTTTCGGAGGCTCTTTTCTTGGTGGAGACTGTTGCTCACTTTGCTTCTTGAGAAGAGAAAACGCGAAAACTCGCTTTTTAACAATGGGGGTATCCCCTTGTTTGTGTTGATGTATGTCAACTATTCAGTTCTTTTCTGAGAAATTCTTTCCATCCAGAAAGTCCTTTGCGTCGGGGCGACTATGATCGAGAGAAACAGCTCCGTAGAGAGCCTCTCCTCCAACGTTTCCGGGTTGCCCTCGCCATGGAATACCTCAACCATCTCGTATCAGAAATCAACAGCGTCCTCTGGGGCGTATTCTTCCTCGTTCCGCTTTTGTGCGGGACGGGGATCTTCTACACCATCAAGCTTCGATTCGTTCAGATCCGCAAGTTCGGGCTCGCCGCGCGCTACCTCTTCGGCGGCGCGTCCTTCTTCGGCAAACGCGCCGACAAGTCGGGGATGAGTTCGTTTCAGGCGCTCGCCACGGCCATCGCCGCTCAGGTGGGCACGGGCAACGTCGCGGGTACCGCCACGGCGCTCGTTTCGGGCGGTCCGGGGGCGCTCTTCTGGCTCTGGGTTGCGGCCTTCTTCGGGATGGCCACGATCTTTGCCGAAGCCGTTCTCGCGCAGACCTACAAAGGGCATGACGCCAACGGCCACGTCGTGGGCGGTCCGGCCTACTACATCACGCAGGGGCTCGGCAAGAAATTCAAACCCCTCGCCGTCTTCTTCTCGATCGCCATCATCATCGCGCTCGGCTGCATCGGCAACGCCGTGCAGTCGAATTCGATCTCGCAGGCCATGAACACGGCCTTCGGGGCGCCGCTTGTGGTGACGGGCGTCATCACGGCCGTCATCTCCGGGCTCGTCTTCTTCGGCGGTCTCGGACGTCTCGCGAGCGTCGCGGAAAAGCTCGTTCCGATCATGGCCGCGGTCTACCTCATCGGCGGCACCTACGTGATCCTCGAACATCTCTCCGAAGTCGGTCCCGCCTTCGCGCTCATCTTTGAGGCGGCCTTCAATCCGCAGGCCGTCGCGGGCGGCGCCCTCGGTCTCACGGTCGCCAAGGCCATGCAGTTCGGCGTGGCGCGCGGTCTCTTCTCGAACGAAGCCGGCATGGGTTCCACCCCGCACGCGCACGCCGTCGCCAAGGTCGAACACCCCGCCATTCAGGGCCTCGTCGCGATGTTCGGCGTCTTCGCCACGGTCGTGGTCGTGACCTTCACGGGGATCGTGATTCTCGTCACGGGCGTGCTCGACTTCCAGACGACCGGCATCGAACTCACGCAGAAGGCCTACACGCAGGGTCTCGGCACCTTCGGGATGGGCTTCGTGGCCGTCTGCCTCTTCTTCTTCGCCTATTCGACGATCATCGGCTGGAACTTCTTTGCCGAACAGAACGTGCGCTTCCTCTGGGGCGAATACGCGGTGCTTCCCTACCGCGTGATCGTGTGCCTCTTCATCGGCGTCGGGGCCGTGCTCAAGGTCGACCTCGTCTGGGCGCTCGCCGACCTCTTCAACGGTCTGATGGTGCTCCCGAACTTGGTGGCGCTGATCGCTCTGCACAAAGTGGTGGGAAATTCGCTCAACGACTTTGAGACGAAGCTCGCCGCCTATGAAAAGAAGTCGAAACACTGATTGAAAACGACGACGAAGCGGAACTTCCCACAGAAGGAGGTTCCGCTTCTTTTTTCTCTAAAAAAAAGGAATGACCGTGAAAAGACGTAATCTGCTGACGATGTTCGGAGCCATTTCGATGGTCCCTGCGTTCGCGTTGGGGAAGGGGACGCGTACGACGGGTGCCCGGTTGGCCGAACTTCTCGCCGCGGGCGAGTCGGAAACCGTCGCGGTGCTTGCGGAACCCTTCGTCAGGGAAGCGGCTGCGGGAACGCTCGCCAAGGACGCGTTCGCCTGGTACTTCGCGCAGAATCTTCACTACCTCGACAACTACGCGCTCTCTTTCGATCGTTTCGGCGACCGCCTCGAAGGGGACGATCGGGCACTTTGCCGCCGTTGGGCCGAAGAAACGCGCGCGATGAAGCTGTGGACCGAAGGGCTCTTTACGAAGATCGTGGGCGGCAAGCCCGAGGAGAGTCCTTTCTACGTTCTGCGTCCCACGACCGCCGCCTACATGCGTCACGAGCGGGAGTCCGCCGAACACGCGCCGCTTCTGGCGGGCTTTGCCGCGCTGTTGCCGTGCTTCACCGTTTACGAACGCATGGGCACGACGATTGCGCGCACGCGAAAGCTTGTAGGGAATCCGTATGCCGAGTGGCTCTCCGCCTACGGCGATCCGGCGTACTCGGAAACGGTCGCGACGGCCCTGGGTCTTGCCGAGCGCCTCGGACGCAACGCAACCGCCGACGAATGGGCGCTCGCGAAGACGGCCTACCGCACGAGCTGCGCCTTCGAACGTCGGCTCTTCCGGGCGGCGTACACGCTCGAAAAGGTCGATTCGAACTGAGAAGCCAATGCCGGGGCGGGCGCCCGGTCAAGACCGCCGCTCCGAGTTATTCGATCTTGTCGAGAAGCGTCTGCAGTTCGTTGAGAAATCGACAGGTGTGAAAACCGTCGCAGACGCCGTGGTGCACCTGCAGTGCAACGGGGAGGAGCGTTCGTTCGCCCTCTTGGAAGAACTTCCCGAGCGTGAAGATCGGGAGCGTATAGGCCCAACTCTTTTGCAGATTCAAGTTAAAGCCGTCGAAAGTCGTCCACGGGAGCATCGACACCGTGAAACTGTTCGCCGGCAGATCGGGCTTGGGGAAGAAGGCCGGGTCGTCGCCGTAGGCTGCGAGGTCCTCTTCGTAGCGCCGGATGAACTCCCTTAGATCCGGTGTGTACTCGGTCCAGAGATTCGAGAACGTTTCCGACTCCTTGTGAAAGACCGCGTAGCAGGGGTGCATGTCGCTGAAGATCCCCAATTCACCCGCCTCGTTGAAGGCGGTTCGAAATTCTTCGTGCCGGTTCACGACCGTCGTGATCGCGTGAAGCATTGTCGGGTAGAAGCGGATCTTCTTCGCCTGGACGTTCGTCACGTCGAGCTTCGTCGTTAGGCTGTAGGTGCAGGGGACGTTCGAGAAGTAATGCTCAAAGACCTCGTTTCGAGGCCAGACGGCTCGGTCGATTTTTCGGAAAGTCATTCTTTCTGATGCTCACAGAGGATTCGGGATGGTCGGAATGCAGGGGGACGTAAAGCGCTGTTCGGAGGGATCGCCTCGTGGCTCTGCGGGAAGACACGATGCGTGAAAACCTATCGAAAGTCATTTGGTCTGTCAACAGTGCATTGATGCACCCGAAGTCAAGCGGGTAGGGGTGTCAAATCGCGAGAAAGGGAAGTCCCTATGCCAAGCTGTTGCATTCATGGATGCGGCCATAGAAGTGAAGGACAGGCAGTGCGACGTGGACGTAATGCAACGACTCGAGGCGGCGAATGAAAGGTGACTCCATCCGAGTATTGCGAGTGCCTTGTTCGTTTGTCGACCCTCTCATTTATCCATGTACGAGTTCATTTTGAGAAATTGGACGGCATTTGAAAGGCGAAAAGACCAGATAGTACGATTTTTCTAATGGAATGTTAGGGTTTATCTGTCTTTTACGGGATTTGAAGAGGGGGTACACCAAAAACGTCGGACTCGTTGAGCCCACCCTTCATTTCATTTGGGAATGAAGTTCAATTTCTCAATCAGAGACGGTGTAAGTATGTCAAAAAATCTTCAAAGCACGCGTGCATCCGTATTGGTATGCATGCAGAACGTACGTAATAACCCTACCCCCCCCCAACGCTAAAAACGCCTTCGCTTTTTCGAAACTGGCGGTCTGCATAGCCTTCCTCTTCGCCTCCGCCGGCAACGTCGCGTACGCCGACACTTCAATCACAATTAAGGACAATTCGCCGATTGACTCTGCAGAGGAACTTCAGGAGTTCAATCAGCAGCTCAGCGCGACCGATCAAAACAAGGTCGTGATCGTTGAAAATTCGACCGCCATTGTTTTCCGTCCTGGCATGGATAAGATAGAGGGGACCGGGAATCTGACCTTTGAGATCAATAGTACTGACCCGGAAAATAATGGCGGTACCATTATCCGCGGTTTGGAAAATGCCGAGAATTTGGTCTCGTTCGAAGGCTTTGACAGCCTTATTTTCAACGGAAAAGAAGAAAACAAAGTCTCCACAATCATCGCTGACAACGGTGGTATTGCCTTCGGTTCCGAAGAGAAGGCTCTTCAAAATCTGGAATTCAATAAGACCAACATTGCCGCCTGGGAGGACAACACCTTTACCGCCGACATCTACGCTCAAAACCTTTCGATGAGCGAGACGTTGCAGGCGTCTAAGGGTGATTATGAAATTTACAGCGTCGATGGAAACGGGGCCCGAAACTTTAAGGACGGCATTCACGCGTTGAATGGTCATAACGTTACCGTGAACGGTGGAACCGTTACCGTAGGCACGATCGGTGAGGGTCCCCATTCGATCCTCGTCAACGGTCAAAGTACCGTATCCCTTGGTGAAACGACCGCTCTGGACTCCTTCGTTACGGAAGGCGGCATCAACGTCGCGGGAGCTGGCAAGGTTACGATCGGTACCTCCGGGAAACTCGACGAAAACGGCAATCCCGTGTCCACGATCGGTGGTTCGGTGTACGTTGGTAAAGACGGCACCTTCAATTGGCTCTCGGGTAGCGTCACCGTTGACGGTAATGTCAGAGGTGACGGTGGGTTCGTCGGTTTCGGCAATCAAACCAACGGTACTGAACTTGAGAAGTTGGTGGTGAACGGCACAGACCCGAATTCGGAAGACGTGTACCCTAACGGCATCCACCTGACCGGCGGTTCCTACATCGCTGCGAAGGATTTTGAACTGAAAGGTGCGTACAACATCCAGAATAGTGGTGACAAAACTAACGTCCTTCAAGGGGAAAATGCGACGTTCACCGCTTATGACGGTCAGACCGCCCTTGGCATCCAGAATGGAAGTTTGACCATTCAGGAAACGGGTAGCCTGACGATCAACGGGACGGCTAAAAATGCTGTCAATCTCAACGGCGGTACTCTGACGGCTACCGGCAAGGACATTTCGATCAACGGTTCCGTTGGCATGGCCAACAACAGTTCTTTGACGTTGGGCGATGAGAATACGGACACGCTCAACATCGTCGCCAATGCCGATCAGGAAAGCGCCACGATGCTTGGTGTAGGCGGCGGATCGGTCACCCTCACTGGCGGAACGGTCAAGATCAGTGCCGGGGAAAACTATGATGACACCCACACCGCACTCTCCGTTGGTGGGGCGGGGACCATTGTTACTGTGAATGCCGGATCGCTTGACGTGGATGGTCGCGTCATCCTGAACGGCAATACGGAAACCACCTTGAACGCGTCTCAACAAGACCTGACGGTTACCGGTTACGTGAACAACAGCGGGAATCTTACTCTCAGGTCCGAAAACGGCACCGTGAAGATTGATACGCCCGAAAGCGCGACTTATCACTACTACACGGGGTTGCGCAGTAGCGGAACTACCGAAGTAACGGCGAAGAACTTCACCGTGAACGGTCGTCTGGAAGTTACGGCAGGAACGACCACCGTGACGGCTACGGAAAGTCACTTTAATGCGAAGGATCGTGCCATCTCTTTGTCGGGCGGCGCAGAATTGACGTTCAAAGACGCACAGGACGCCAATCAGATCATCACGGTCGGAGCTTCTGGACTTCTCGCCTCGGGTACCGCGACCAAGATGACGGTCGAGGCCGGCTCGTTCGTTTCTGACGGTATCGTGCAGGCGAACGGGGCAACTCTTTCGCTGGGAGACGATTCTCACCGTCTGAAGAACGTTACGTTCCAACGTAAGGGTGAGGGGGCAATCCTCCGAAGCAACGGCGGCAATGTGAATGTCTACGGCGAAACGATCAATCTCCTCAACGAAGGAGGCGTTGCCCTGGATGCGTTCACGTATCAACGCGACGGCGAGTCCGATCAAGGGAATTTGACGCTCAATGCTTCGTCGGCCCTCAACATCCGCGGCGACATCATTGCCGGTAAGGATTCCGGATTCCTGGACGAGGAGTACGTTCGTCAAAACTCTACGGTCAAACTGCAGAGTAGCGGTACGACGACGATCATCGGTAATATCCGCACCTATAACGATGATCATTATCTGGTAGGTAATAGTCCCGGAAATGCTGAACCAAGTTCAGACTCTCTCAAGAACGAAGACACGAAAAATGTCATTGAACTTTCTTTTGCGGGAGAAGATTCGTTCCTTGAAGGAAACGTGATAGACGAGGGCGCTTCGGCACAGGATAAAACCGGCACTACGCTTACCATTACCGATGGAGCTCGGTGGGTGAATACCGCTGACTCCACAGTCACGAACCTTAAGGTTGACGGCGGCGTCATCGACGCCACAGGCGGTAGCGTCACGGCCGAGGTTTTCGATGGCAAAGCCGATGTCATCCTTTACGGCGAGGTTGGAGACGATGGTTCGATTGAAACAACCAGTTTCAACGCCGGAGAAGCCATTGACGGATCGTACGTGAACGCTTTGCTTGACGGAAACGTGACGTCCGACGACACAGTGGGTCGAAAGATTCGGGCTGTCGACGGCGTTGCCTCCACGTTGACTGTGCGAGGAGGCGATCTTTACAGCGACTACACGCAGGTGACGAATGCTGAGGGGGATGTCGTCAGTACTTCGTACGAGGTGAGCGACAAGCTTGAATCCTTCCGCGGCATCACGGCCGCCTCGCTCGTGCAGTGGCGCGATCAGGTGAATCATCTGACGAAGCGTCTCGGCGACGTGCGTGCTCAGTCGGGTGACATCGGTGCTTGGGCGCGCGTCTACGGCGGTGAATACAGGTGGGGTGAAGCCAACCGCGTCGACATGCAGACGACGACCGTTCAGGTGGGCGGCGACGCTCGCGTGGGCGACTGGATCGTGGGCGGAGCCTTCTCGTATTCGGATTCGTCTTCGGATCTTGACCGTGGTAGTGCCGACGGCGAACTCTTCGGTCTCGCGGTATACGGTTCGAAGCTCTTCGAAAACGGGGCCTACCTCGACCTCGTGGCTCGTTACGGTCATATCAAGAACGACATCTCCGTCGAGAACATGGACATCGAAACGAAGTCGAACGCTTTCGGGCTAAGCGCGGAAGTGGGGCATCAGTTCCGCTTCCTCGAAGCCGCCTACGTCGAACCGCAGTTCGAAGTGAGCTACGGGTTCGTGGAAGGCGACACCTCCAAGGCTTCGAACGGCGTCAAGATCGATCAGGATGACTATCAGAACCTCATCACGCGCATCGGCGTGCGCTCTGGCTTTGACTTCCCGAAGGAAGCCGGCACGATCTACGCTCACGTTTCGTATTCGTACGACTTCTTGGGCGATGCGGACGCGAAGGCGATGAAGGGCAGTTCTGTGCCGGTAAGTCTCGATGAAGATCTCGGCGGCGGTTGGGTTACCTACGGCATCGGCGGTCAGTTCCGTCTCGGCAAGTCCTCCTATGCCTTCGGAGAACTCGAACGTTCGACGGGCGGCGACGTGGAAAATCCGTGGGCCTTCAACGTTGGCTATCGGTATCTCTTCTGATGTTGTGAATGAAGGGACGGTCGGTAAAGCCGCCCTTTCAGGATCTTCTTAGCCACAAGGTTTCCCGGTTTAGCCGGTTTCCTGCGGTGAAATCGTGATGTTGGCCGGCAGGGGCGCAAAGCTTCTGCCGGTCTTTCTATCTCCAAGATATGAGTTCGCTCGAAAGAATCTTTCTCGAGCATGGAAAATTGCCCGTTGAAAACCAAACAGCCTCCTGTCACGACACTCGCAGGAGAGATAAGGAGGATGGTTTGACTTTCAGCCTGGGAAGGATTTCTTCCGGTGCCGTTGAGCTCCGGCGTCGGCGGCCAGGTGCGCGGCCTCCCGCCGGAATCGTACGACGAATCCGATGCAGATGAGGAACGACAAGAGTTCTGCGAGCGGCTGGGCCGTCTCGATGCCGTAGAGTCCCAAGAACCGCGGCAGGATCAGAATGAGGGGCAGAAAGAAGAACCCCTGACGCAGGCACGCGAGAAAGGTCGCGATGCCGGCGCGTCCCAAGACCTGATAGGTCATGTTCGAGACCACGCTCACCGGAACGATCGGCGCGACGAGACACTGAAGAACGAGCGCTTCCACGCCGATTTGCACGACGGCCGGGTCTTCCGTGCGGAAAAACGCCACCACTTCCTCGGCGAACACGAAGCCCAGAATCCCCAGAACCGTCATCAGGCCGGTCGACATCGCAAGCGTCGCGTCCACGGCCTTGAGGACGCGGTCGTAGCGTTTCGCACCCCAGTTGTAGCCGAGCACCGGCTGATAGCCTTGTCCGATCCCGATCATGGCGGCGGACGTCACCATCATGACGCGCCCCACGATCGACATGGCGGCCACCGCCGCGTCGCCGTAGACGCTCGCCATGAGGTTGAGGACCGATGCCGCGACCGCACCGAGAATGTTGCGCGAAAGAGACGGAGTGCCGAGCCGCAGAAGCGTTCCGTAGGTGCGAAGACTCTTCGAAATCAGGAAGGGCGATAGTCGGATTGAACCCCGTCCCGCGGCAAAGTAGGAGAGAAGAATCGCGAAGGAAACGGTTTGGGAGAGGGCGGTTGCCCAACCGGCTCCGGAAATGCCGAGATCGCATGTGAAGATGAAAAAGGGCGCCACGGCCATGTTGAGGATCCCGCCGATCCCGAGGCCGATCATCCCGACGAAGGCCATGCCTTCGGAGCGCAGGATATTGTTGAGCGTGAAGGCCGCGGCCATAAAGGGCGCCGCGTAGAGGACGGGCTTTGCGTAGGCGACGGCGAAGGGGAGGATCGTCTCGGTCGCGCCCATGACGGTGAGGAGCGCTTCGAGACCGAAAAGCGAAGCGCCGGAAAAGAGAACGCCGAGCAAAAGAGACGTAAAGAGCGCCGAGCTCGCCGTCTCATGAGCCTTCGCGTATTCCTTGGCGCCGAGAAGGCGGGAGGTCTGCGAAGCGCAGCCTTGTCCCACCGTGATGCCGAGCGCCTGGATGATCATTTGGAGCGCAAAGGCGACGCCCATGGCGCCCACGGCGGAAGTCCCGAGGTAGGAAACGTAGAAGGTCGAGACCGTGTTGTAGAGCGCCGTCACGAGCATGGAGAGCACGGTGGGGATCCCGAGCCGCACGATGAGGCCGGCGACGGGAGCCGTCGTCATGCGCTCGAACGTCCGGTCCGCCGCGTTTCGGGCGGCCCCGGTCGTGCGCTTGGCTTGGTTGTGAGAAGGGGCTTCCATGCTTGGGTGTTCGTGCGGGCTTTGCTTCAATGCTCCTTCAAGAATAACGCCTCGGTCCGGTCACAGGAGACACTCTTGACCGTCCGACGCAGAACGGATCGAATCCGATCGTTTTCTACGACAAATGCACTATGGCGAAGCCCGCCGCACTCCTGTATAGTCAAAAGCATGATGACTGCGAACACTTACCCCCAACTCCGCGCCGGCTTCCGCCGCTGGTGGCGCCGCTTGAACATCAAGCGGGTGCCGGGCACAGTGTTGCCGTAAAGAAACCGAAAATTTCTTCATCAAGGAACCCGCGGAACGCGGGTTTTCTTGTATCAAGACAGAGCGACGGTTCCGCGGGGTCTCAGACCAAAGACCGAGGTCCACGACATGACGAACCGATTCTCTTCCACCACTTCGAACGCCGCCAAGGCGCCTTTCTCCTTCCTGCGTCGCCCCGCCGCGGCGATTCTGGCCGCTGCAATCCTCTCCGGCTTTCAGACCGTTTCCGCCGCCGACTTCTGCTGGACGAGCGCCGGGGACTTCCTCACCTTCGACATCCACGCCCAGAACGAAACGCTCAACTCCGCCGCCTGCGCGACGGTCTACGAAAGTCTCGTTCGCTACAACGAAAAGATGGAAGTCGAACCCGCGATCGCGACGAAGTACGAGCGCGTGCCCGAAGGCTTTCTCTTCACGATCCGCGAGAACGTGAAGTTCCACGAGGGCGAGACGCTCACGCCTGAAGACGTGGTCTTCTCGATCAACCGCGCGCTTGCTCCCTTGAGCCAGTTCAAAAGCTCCGCCGCGGGCATTCTCGGAGCCGTCGCGACCGACGACGGAAAGGTGCTCGTCAAGACCGTTTCGGGTTCGCCCGTGTTCCTCCGTCAGCTCACGACCCTTCGCATCCTCAACAAGGCCTGGGCCGAAAAGCACGGCGCGCTCGAACCGCAGAACTATGTGGCGGGCGAAGAATCCTATGCCGCGACGCACGCGAACGGCACGGGTCCCTTCCGCCTCACGCTTCGCGAACCCGACGTCCGCACGGAATTCACGGCGAACCACGACTGGTGGGATGAAGCGAACCGCAAGGGGAACGTCGAAAAGGTGATCTACACGCCGATTTCCTCGGCCGCGACCCGCACGGCGGCGCTCCTTTCGGGCGAAGTCGACTTCGTATTGGATCCGGCCGTGCAGGATTTGACGCGCCTTTCGCGCAATCCCGACCTCAAGGTTCTCTCGACGGGCGAAGACCGAGTGATGATGGTGGCGCTCGACCTCAACCGCGACGCCACGCCCTACGTGAAGGGTGCGGACGGCAAACCCCTCGCGGCGAATCCTTTCAAGGACGCCCGCGTTCGCGAGGCGATGTCGATCGCCGTAAACCGTCCGGGACTTGTCCGAGGCGTCATGCGCGGAAAAGCTTTGCCCACGGGTACGATCGTTTCGCACGCGGTCTTCGGCTGGAACGAAGAGATCGGCGCTGCGCCCAAGTTCGACCTCAAGCGCGCGAAGGCGCTTTTGAAGGAAGCGGGCTATGAAAAGGGCTTTTCCTTCACGATCGACACGCCGAACAACCGCTGGGTCAACGACGAGGCGATCGTCAAGGCCCTCGCCTCGATGTGGGCGAAGATCGGCCTCAAGGTGTCGGTCCATTCGATGCCGCGCGCGCAGTACTTCCTGAAGGTGCTGAGTTTCGATACGTCGGCCTGCCTCGTCGGATGGGGTTCGACGACGCTCGACGCCTATCGTCCGCTGCAGTCCCTTTCCGCCACCTACAACCCGGCAACGGGCGACGGCATCAGCAACGTCGGCCGCGCCTCTTCCGCGGAACTCGACGCGGTGCTGAAGCGCCTCGCCGTTTCGGAAGAAATCGGGGAGAGAAGGGGGCTTGCCGAGGAAGCCCTGGCGATCGAAAAGAAGGGCGTTTACCACATTCCTCTTCTCGAACCCCAGATCAGCTGGGTCATGAAGAAGTCGGTCGACGCGCCCCTTCGTCCGGACAACACGCTCGTGCTCGATCGGGTGCGGGTGAACGAATAAGGAAGTCATCATGCTTCGACTCCTCTCCGAGCGGATTCTTCAGGGCCTGATCGTCCTTCTCGTCGTGAGCGGCGTCGCCTTCGCGCTCTTTCAGTTCGTGGGCGACCCCGTCTCGCAGATGCTTCCGCCCGACGCGTCGGCCGCGGACCGCGCGGCGCTCACGGAAGCGCTCGGTCTCAACGATTCGCCCCTCGTGCAGTATCTGCGGTTTCTCGGAAACGCTCTCGCGGGAGACTTCGGGATGAGCCTTCGGCACGGCGCGCCCGTGGCGGACCTCATTCTCGAGCGTCTCCCCGCGACGGTGGAACTCGCGGGCCTCGCCGTCCTGATCGCGCTCGTCTCGGGAATCCCGATCGGGATCCTTACGGCGCTTCGTCCGGAAAGCGTTCTCTCGCGCTTTGCGCTCGGCGCCACGCTTCTCGGGATGTCGCTTCCGACCTTCCTGATCGGCATTCTCCTCATCATGATCTTCAGCGTCATGACGGGACTCCTTCCCGCCTTCGGGCGGGGAGAAACCGTCTCGATCGGGTTCTGGACGACGGGCCTTCTGACGGCGGACGGACTGCGGCACATTTTGCTTCCCGCTCTTACGCTCGGAGTCTTTCAGACGGCGCTCGTCGTGCGGCTCGTGCGCGGCGAAATGCTCGAAGTCCTTCGGCGCGACTTCGTGAAGTTCGCGAGGGCCCGCGGACTCACCGAGCGGCGCATCGCGCTCTCGCACGTTTTTCGGAACGCCTCGCTTCCCGTCATTTCGGTGATGGCGCTGCAGTTCGGGGAAATCATCGCCTTTTCGGTCGTCACCGAAACGGTATTTCAGTGGCCGGGCATGGGGATGCTCTTTTTGCAGTCGGTGCAGTTCGCCGACATCCCGGTGCTAGCCGCCTATCTCACCTTCATCGCCTTTCTTTTTGTAGTCATCAATCTGCTTGCGGACCTGGGACACCTCGCGGTCGACCCGCGTCTGCGCAGGGAAGGAGTCTGACATGTCCGCTCTCAACGAAAAACTGCTTCCGGAAGTTCTCTCGGGTCTCGAAGCCATGACGGCGATCCGCCGCGACCTTCACGCCCACCCCGAACTCGGCATGTGTGAAGTCCGCACCGCCAAGATTGCGGCCGACGCGTTGCGCGCCATGGGCTGCGACGAGGTCGTCGAAGGAATCGGCAAGACCGGCGTCGCCGCGGTGATCCGCGGCGGCAAGCGAAATCCCGGGCATCTTGTCACGATCGCGCTTCGCGCCGACATGGACGCGCTGCCGCTCGAAGAACATACGGGGCATCCCTGGGCTTCGGTCGTCGAAAACCGCATGCACGCCTGCGGGCACGACGGTCACGTAGCCGGCGTCCTTCTGGCCGCGCATGCGCTTGTGAAGCGCCGCGAAAATCTCGCGGGCGACGTCGTCCTCATCATTCAGCCGGGTGAGGAAGGGTATGCCGGGGCGAGGGAAATGATCGAGGACGGCCTCTTCGAGCGTTTCCCCGTCGACGAAATCTACGGCGTGCACTGCGCGGGCGAACTTCCGCTCGGCGTGATCGGCTTCACGAAGGGCGCGCAGTGCGCCGCGGCCGATCATTTCCGCATCACCGTGAAGGGCGTGGGCGGACACGGGGCGCGTCCCCACAAGACGGTGGATCCGGTCGTGGCTTCGGGGATTCTGATCGGAGCGCTACAGACGATCGTTTCCCGTTCGGTCGATCCGATGCGACCCGCAGTCGTGACGATCGCTTCGATTCACGGCGGCGATCCGCAGGGCGTCTCGGTCGTCCCTGCCGAAGTGAAGCTCGCGGGAACCACGCGTTGCGCCTACCCGGAAGAGCGCGATCTGATCGAGCGGCGCATGGGCGAAATCTGCGCGGGCGTCGCCGCGACGACGGGCACCGAAATCGACTTTCAATACGTCCGCCTTTATCCGCCGCTCGTCAATCACGACGAACAGCTCGAATTCGCCCGTCAGGTGGCGCTGGAGGCCTACGGTGAAGAACGGGTGCGCAGTCACGCCGCCTCGATGGGCGCGGAAGACTTTGCGTTCTTCCTCGAAAAGCGTCCGGGGTGCTTCCCGCGCGTCGGCATCGCCGACGAAACGCACACGGCGAATCACCATCATCCGAACTTCGACTACAACGACCTCGCGCTCGGACCGACGGCCGACTTCTTCGTGCGGCTCGTGGAAAAGCGCCTTGCGGCACTCCAATAAGGACTCATGATGCTCGACCGACTCCTCGCCACGCCCGTTTCGAAAGTCTCCGCTCTGCTCCTCGCCGTCGTGCTGATCGCGGCGGTCGGGGCGCCCTGGCTCTCGCCCTACGACGCGACGGACCTCGCTTCCTTCGACATCGCGGACGCGAATCTGCCGCCCGCGTGGTTCCCGGACGGAAGCGAAGCGCATCTTCTCGGCACGGACGACCAGGGGCGCGACCTCTTTTCGGCCATTCTGAGCGGCACGCGGCTTTCGCTCGCGATCGGGGTGACGGCGGCGCTTTTGTCGCTCGTTCTGGGCGTGACGGCGGGGCTCGTCGCGGGGTACGCCGGGGGCGTTCTCGACGCGGTTCTCATGCGCCTTTGCGACGTGATGCTCTCCTTTCCGACGCTCCTTGCGGCCCTTCTCGTCGACGGGATTCTCCGCACCGTTCTCGGCGAGGGGGCGGGCGAGGGGACGCTCTATGCGGTCCTTTTGATCGCCATGACGGTGACGGGCTGGGTTCCGTACGCGCGCACCGTGCGGGGGCTCGCCCGCACGAAGCGCTCGGCCGACTACGTGTCGGCGGCGAAGCTCGCGGGCGTCTCGGAAACGACGATTCTTCTTCGTCACGTGCTCCCGAACGTCATGGGACCGGTCTTCGTCTTGGGAACGCTCAATCTGAGTTCCGCCGTGATGACGGAGGCGACGCTCTCCTTTTTGGGCGTGGGCGTTCCGCCCACGACGCCGTCGCTCGGCACGCTCATCCGCATCGGCAACGACTTTCTTTTCTCGGGCGAATGGTGGATTGCGCTCTTCCCGAGCGCGGTGCTCGCGGCGACGGTCTTCTCCGTCAATTTCCTCGGCGACCGTCTGCGCGACGTCCTCAATCCGGTTCTGAAGGGGTGAACGAGATGTTGGAAGAAAACACGAAGAAAAGCCCGATCCTCGAGGTCGAGGGTCTTACGGTTCGGCGCGCCGACGGGGCGGCCCTTTTGGAAGACGTTTCGCTCACCGTGAACGCGGGCGAAATCCTCGGGCTCGTCGGAGAATCGAGCGCCGGAAAGTCCATGATCGGAAACGCTGTCGCGGGTCTTCTTCCCGCGGGCGTCGTGCGAACGGGCGGACGAATCGCGCTCGAAGGCCGGGAGATTCAGAATCTCCGGCCCGAAGAGATTCGCCGCATTCGGGGGCCCGAAATCGGAATGATCCTGCAGGATCCCCTCGGGAGCCTCAATCCGCTTCTCACCGTCGGGGAACATTTTCGCGAGACCTTTGCCGCGCACGGCGTGCGCCTGACGCAGCCGGAACTTCGCGCGCGCTCGGCCGCGCTCCTTCGAGAGGCGGGACTGCCGGAACCCGAGAAGCGTCTCGGACAGTATCCCCACGAGCTCTCGGGCGGCCTTCGGCAGCGCGTCGTGATTGCGCTTGCGGTCGCGCTCGATCCGATTCTTCTCGTCGCGGACGAGCCGACGACGGCGCTCGACGTTTCGGTGCAGGCGCAAATTACGGCGCTCCTGCGGCGTCTTGCGAAGGAGCGCGGCTGCGCGGTGCTGCTCATCACCCACGACATGGGGGTGATCGCCGAGACGACCGACCGCACGGCGGTTCTCTATTCGGGACGCGTGGTGGAGGAGGGCGATACGGAATCCCTCATGAAGACGCCGCAGCATCCCTACACGAAGGGGCTCATGGGGTCGATTCCCGACACGGAGTCGTCGTCACTCTGGCTCGAGCAGATCGACGGAGTCATGCCCGATCCGGCGAAGCGACCGTCGGGGTGTCCCTTTCATCCGCGCTGCCGCGCGGCGCAGAAGCGTTGTGAAACGGAGCGCCCCGAGCTCGCGGACTGGGGCGGCTCTTCTGCCGCCTGCTGGCTTGCGGCCGACAACGGCCGAAGCGTTCCCGATTCGGTCGTGCGGTTTCACCCGCCCCTGAAGAGGAGTTGGAAGACGCTCGAAGCCGGGCGCCTCGAAGCGCTCGGGACGGCGCCCGAGATTCTTCGGGTCGAAGACGTGCGCAAAATCTTCACGCTTCGCCGTGCGGGTCTCATCGAACGGCTCGCCGGCGCAAAGGACGACGTGACGGTCGCCGTCGACGGCGTAAGCCTCTCGGTCCGCAGGGGCGAAACCGTCGCACTCGTCGGAGAGTCGGGCTGCGGCAAGTCCACCTTCGCACGAATCGCCGCGGGGCTGCTCGCCCCTGACGGGGGAAAGGTGACGGTGAACGGAAAGGACGTGAAGGTGCTCGGTGCGGGTCACGTCAACATGATCTTTCAGGACCCCTACGCGAGCCTCAACCCCCGCATGTCGGTGGCGGCCATTTGGGAGGAGCCCCTGAAAAGTCTGCGTCCCGAAATGGGCGCGCCCGAGCGCAGGGCGAAGCTTCGCGAACTCGCACGCCTCGTGGGCCTCCCCGAAGAGGCGCTCGAAAAATATCCCCACGAGTTCTCGGGCGGACAGCGCCAGCGGATTTCGATCGCGCGGGCGGTCGCCGCGGGCCCCGACCTTCTGATCTGCGACGAGCCGACGAGCGCGCTCGACGTGTCGGTCCAGGCGCAGGTGCTGAACCTACTCAAAACCCTGCAGCTTGAACGGGGTTTGAGCATGCTCTTCATCTCGCACAATCTCGGCGTCGTTCGTCACATCGCCGACACGGTCGGGGTGATGTACCGCGGACAAATCGTCGAGTGGGCGCCGAAGGAGGCGCTCTTCGAAGATCCCTTGCATCCTTACACGAGAATGCTGCTCGATTCCGTCCCGAGGATTGACGGCGGAAAACGGTGCACGGCGAAGCACGCTGCGACGGAAGGGGACGTGCCCGACGGCTGTCCTTTTGCGCCCCGCTGTGCAGAGGCCCGCCTCGAGTGCAGAAGCGGCAAAGTTTTTCTTGAGGTCGTGACGGGTGCTCAGGGCTTGCGGAAAGTGGCCTGCCGCCGAATGCGGTAAAAGATCGCGGGGGGAGGTTCATTCTTTTACGAGACTTTGAGCGTGCTGATAAAAGAGTTCGATCGGGAACGAAAATCTTGCTTGTATCGTTTGGGTGCTGCGGTTGAAATTACCTCTCGGAGTGAGGTTTACCACTGCGAGTATTGGTTAGGGTACTTGGGAAATTACTGAAAGTGCGTTCCCGTTTCTTCGTGATAGTCTCGGAGGGTGAAATTGTATGAAGACTCCGCAATTTCGCTTTTGGAAGGAGACAATTCATGAACCACAAACCGAACCCGCCCTCGGGCGTCGGCATCTCCCGCCGTACCCTTCTCGGTGCGACCGCGGCGGGCGTCGGCGTCGGCAGTTTTGCCGGCATCTCGCTCGCTCAGGTGGAAAAGACCGTTGAGAAGCTCAAGGCCGAGGGCTGGGAAGCCCATCCGACGGCCTGCTGCATGTGCGGTGCGCGCTGCGGCATGCTCGCCATGAAGAAGAAGGGCGCGAAACTCGGTCCGGACACCGTCCGCATCTTCCCGAACCCCTCTCATCCCCAGCGCGGCTACTGCGGCCGCGGCGCTCAGACGCTTTGGCTCTGGAACCATCCGCTTCGCATCAAGAGGCCATTGAAGCGCAAGGGCGAACGCGGCTCGGGCGAATTCGAGGAAATTTCCTGGGATCAGGCCCTGAACGAAATCGCCGCGAAGCTGAAGGAAATCACCGAAAAGTACGGTGAACGAAGCGTTCTGCTCACGTCCCACAACTTCACGGGCTATCAGCAGTGGTTTGCCCAGCCCTTCGGGACGCCCAACGTCGTCAACCACTCGGCCACCTGCAACAGCGCTTCGACCCTCGGCCGCCGCATGATCTTCGGCCCCGCCTACAACGGCGTCGGCGCCGTCGATCCCGACTACGGCAACGCGCGCTACCTCCTTCTCGTGGGACGCACCCTCAACTGCGCCGCGGGCATCTTCGGTCACGCCGCCGCGGCCCGTGAAAACGGCTGCAAGCTCGTCTTCGTCGACCCGCGCATGCCGGAAGGCGCTCTGGGCGACGCCACCTGGATTCCGATCAAGCCGGGCACCGACGGCGCGTTCCTGCAGGGCCTCGTTCACATCGGCCTCAGGGAAGGCCTGTGCGATCTCGACTGGGTCAAGCACTGGACGAACGGTCCCGTGCTCGTTCATGAAGACCTGCGTCCCGTCACGGAAAACGAAGTGGTCGAGGGCGGTTCCGCCCGACGCTTCGCCGTCGTTGACGAAGCCACGGGCACGCTCATGTGGCAGGGTCCGAAACTCAACGAAAAAGGCGCGGTCGTCGGCTTCGACCACGATCCTCTGCAGCCGCTTCTCCTCTCGCACACGACCGACGTCACCTTCCTCAACGGCAAGGTCGAACGCGTTTCGACGGCCTTTGACGCCTTCAGGAAGGTGAACGACCGCTATACGCCCGAAGAGACCTCGAAGATCACGGGCATTCCCGTCGACACGCTCGTCGAAACGGCGCGCGACTTCTTCAAGTTGAAGGGCGTCTGCGACGACGGCTGGTATTCGTCGCGCAACGCCAACGACGTCGAAGCCTTCGGCATGATGAACGTCATCAACCTCTTTACGGGCCGCTTCGACCGCGAGGGCGGTTTGATCGCCACGCAGGGCGGCGGCTACGGCGGAGCGCCGGGCATCAAGCGAAAGGACGGCATGTGCCTCGGCCCCACGGGCGTCACCTGGGATCCTCCCAAGGGCAAACCCCTCGACAAGGAATACTATCCGGAAGGCATCGGAAGCTTCCATTCGACCTTTGAGGCGATGAAGACCGGCAAGCCCTATCCGATCCGCGCGCTCTTCATCACGGGCGGCGCGATGTTCCACCGCGAAGCCAATTCGGCACGCCTGATCGAAGCCTTCAAGGCGCTCGACCTCATCGTCTCGCAGGATCTGATGCCGCAGGAATCGAACGACTACGCCGACTACGTGCTGCCGTCGACCTTCTTCCTGGAAAACCACGAGTACCTCGGCGTCACGTACGCCCGCGACGGGTACGTCCAGCGCTCGAGCGCCGAGATCGATCCGCCCGAAGGCGTCGAAGCCCGCCACGACATCTGGCAGTTCCTCGAAATCCTTCGCCGTGCGTATCCCGAACGCGCCGCGCGCGTTGGCTACACCGAAGAGATCAAGGACCGCGCCGGTTGGAAGGCCTGGTGGGATCAGGGGCTCGTCGAAGCCGGCTGGAAGAAGTGGATCGCCTCGAAGAACGCCGCCAAACCCGGTGAAGGCGACCGCATTCAGAAGGACGTCGACGAAAAGGGCTGGTCGCTCACGATTCCGAAGAAGTACGACAACGTGCCCTATCGGAAGCCTTTCCCGACGCCTACGGGGAAGGCCGAACTTCTTTCCTTCTTCATTGTTCAGCGTCCGCACTGCAAGGGCATCCGCCCGATTCCGGAATACGTTCCGGTCACCGCCTACACGGCGCCCAAGCCCCTGAGCGACGAATTCGTTCTCGTCTCCGGCAAGGATGGCGTTTCGGGGGCCGGCTGCACTATCTTCACGTGGCCGACGAAGTACCTCGGCGACCGCACCTTCTGGATGAACCCCGTCGACGCCGATCGTCTCGGCATCAAGACGGGCGACACCGTGGAGGTGGAAGGTCTCGACAATCACGTCAAGGGCCGCGTCAAGATCACGGTCACCAACCGCGTGCGCGTGGGTTCTCTCTTTGTTCACGGGTTTGCGGGAGGCGTTCGCACGAAGAAGCTCCCCGAAAACTACGCATGGGTCCGCGAAGGCATCAATTCCAACTGGCTCACCGAAGGTGTCAGCCAGGTCGCCTGCGGCAACATGAACAACAACACGTCGGTCCGCGTCAAGCGCGTCTGAAGGAGAAGCCATGACTACGAAATCCAAAAAGCAGCTGGCGCACCTCTTTGACGCCACGCGTTGCGTTGACTGCAACGCCTGCATCGTCGCGTGCGCGCAGACGAACTATCCGGAAATGTTCGAGCGCCCCAACGAAGGTTGGGACTGGTTGGCGGCCAACATCCGCAAGGTGACGCTCGAGCGCGCGAAGCGCCCGGTGCACATGCTGGTTCAGTGCCAGCAGTGCGAAAACGCCCCCTGCATCGACACGTGTCCCTTCGGCGCGAACTACCGCGATCCGGAAACGGGGCTCGTCAAGACGGACGAAAGCCGCTGCGTCGGATGCAACTACTGCATTGCGTCGTGCCCCTACGACGTGCGCTGGTCGCACCCCGACACCGGTCTTCCGATGAAGTGCATGGGACACGGCTGTGAAGAGCTCGTCAAGAACGGCGAACTTCCCGCCTGCGTCTCTGCCTGTCCCGTTTCGGCCCGCATGTTCGGCGACGTGTCGGATCCCGACTCCGACATCTCCCGCAAGATCGCGGTCTCGAAGACCGAAAAGCTCCTTCCCCACAAGGGAACGAAACCCAACTACTTCGTGGTGGTGAAATGACGTACGAATTTGTTGAATTGACGAGCCAGGCCGCCACGGCGCATTGGGGGTGGACGATCGCGTTCTTCCTCTGGTTCGTGGGCTTGGCAGGCATGAGCCTCTTCCTCAATTGGTGGCTTCGCTCGAAGCGCGTCTTCTACGTGGCGACGGCCGCCGCCATCATCGGGACCCTTCTCGTGGTCTCGCACCTCGCGCGCATGCTGAATCTTCCGATGGCCGCGATCAACGCGCTCATCGAATGGAAGTTCAACTTCGGCAGCTGGATGTTCATCGGCATCTGCATCCTCGCGGTGCTCTGCGTCTTGACGCTTATCCAGTCCTGGGGCATGTGGAAGAACGCACGCTGGGCCGACTCCTGCGGCCTACTCATGATCGACGCGGTTCTCGGCGTCGCCGCGACGGCCTATTCGGGCTTCCTTCTTACGCAGGCCGCGGGCGTTCCGCTCTGGACGACCGCCGTCCTGCCGGTGCTCTGGATCTTCTCGGGCCTCGCCTGTGCGGTGGGTCTCGCCGAAATCCTCGCCTCGACGGGCAAGCTCGAAACCGGTCATCCGCACTGGCTTGCGGGCGCCGCCAACGGCGTGCACATCGGCGAAGCCTTCGTGATCTTCGCCTTCGTGCAGGTCGCGCTGGCCGGTACGCCGGGTGCCGCGGCGGGCGCGCAGTCGCTCCTTTCGGGCGACAACGCCGCGCTCTTTCTGGGCGGCGCCGTGGGCGTCGGGATCCTCGTTCCCTTCCTCATCGGGCTCTTCATGAAGTCTTCGAAGGGCATGGTGGCCTTGGGCGGCGTGTGCGCCCTCTGCGGTGCGCTCGCGCTCCGTGCGGCGGTGCTCTTTGCCGGCTACTTTGACCCGGTGATCTTCTAAGAAGATTCCGACTCGGTATCCCCGAGAACGACAAGCCCCCGAAGCTTCGGCCGAGGGGGCTTTGCGCATTCGGAGGTCATGAGAGCAAAAAATATGGAGAGCCTCACTGCGGCAAATCTCTGTTGCGGATTGCCATGGTCTACTCCGTTCCGAAACGGATTTTCTCGGCTTGGAAGGCGGTGTAGGCGGCTTCCCGTCGGAAAGGAATTCATTCTCCCTTTGAGTCGGCGTTTCCCTTCTTTTCGGAAAACGTGCCCCGATCCTTTCGGGTCGGGGCTTCCTCGAGGTCAACTCGCCGCGTCATTTCGTTTCGATCGATTTGAGCGCGCCGCGCGCGGCGATGCGGCCCGTCACGATCCCGAGCGAGACGCCCTGACCGTACTGCTCGGCGGTTTCGCCCGCGACGAAGAGTCCGGGAATCACCGAACCGTTCTCCTTGAGCGCGGCGCCGTCTGCATTGCGCTCGACGCCCCCGTAGGTTGTCTGACTGGCGGGCGAAATCTTCTGGCCGTAGTAGGGCGCTTTGTCGATTCGCGAGAACATCGACTGCGTGCGCCCGAAATCCCCGTCCTTCTTTTGGTCGTAGAACCCGCGCCAACGCTCGACCGTGGCCCTGAGATTCGCTTCGTCGATGCCGAACTTTCGGGCGAGTTCCTCGAGCGTATCGGCCTTCACAAAGTGGCCTTGGGCTTCGTACTTTTTCATGAGCGCGGCGTTCTCGACGCTCGTCCGGTCAAAGACAAGATAGGCGACGCCGCCCTCCTGCGCCTTGATGTCGACGCCGATCTTCGCGGTGTTGCCGAGTTCGTTGGTGAAGCGCTTTCCGGTTTTGCCGACGAGAGTCGCCCCGTTGTAGCGGACGTTCGTGAGCGACACCGCGCCGTGTCCCGTGTCGTAGGCGACGGTCTGGGGACCGGCGAGCGCCATGTTGTCGAGCTTCGCGCCGAGTTTCTCGGCCATGAGAATGCCGTCCCCTTCGGCGCCGACGCTCGCGGTCGAGGGATATCCCGCCCACTGGGGCGAGAAACGCTTGACGAGTTCGGGGTTCGAAGCGAACCCGCCCATGGCGAGAATCACGGCCTTGGCGGGAATCGTTTGCAGGTCCTTCGTCTTGATCGTCGCCTTCACGCCCGTCACACGGCCCGCAGTGTCGGTGACGAGTTCCTGAACGTCGGCGTTCGTCACGACAGGAATGCCGAGTGCGTCAACGCGCTTTTTGAGGATCGGAACGATCATGGCGCCGTAGGCGCTCCCGTCGGCGGGCGTCATCTGCGAGCCGTTGATGACGCGCGACATGTTGGCGCCCATCGCGATCAGCCAGTCGGCGGTCGGACCCGAGAGGTCGGCGAGCTGCCGAATGTTGGCGCGGTCGTGTTCGTCGGCCTTGGGAAAGCCTTTGAGGAGCTTTTGGGCATAGTCGTCCGCAGAATAGTCGGGCTACAGTTTCGATCCGCCCGCGTTGTAGGCGGTGGAGGCGAGAAGCGTCGTTCCGCCCACGAACGGGAGTTTTTCGAGAATCACGACCTTCGCCTTGCCGCCCGAGCCTTCGTGTGCTTCAATGGCGGCGGCCATCCATGCACCGCCCGCGCCCACGACGAGGATGTCGGGCGAAAGATTTTGGGCGAGCGCGAGCGGCGCGCAAAGAAGGCCAGCCGCGCAGAGGAGTGCGCAGAGCGGACGAAGACCGGTTTTTTCGGCGCAAGCGTTTTGCATGAGATTCTCCTTTTCGGGTCGACGGCGTCCGTCTCAAAAGAAAGAGATGGGAGCATTCCGATTTTCACGCCGTCAAACGCGCAGTTCTTGGACTTTCCGATTATCTGGCGACTCATTCGGATTCGACAATGCCCAAAATTTCCGAGGAAGTCTGCGTATCGGGCGTGACGGCCTAAGCAATTCGCCTGGGGGAGGTGACGGACAAAGCCGATAAAATGGAACGGTTGTTCCGACCAAGGATTTCGTCATGTCGCCTTCCGAATGGCTCGCTTTTGCCGGGATGAGCTTCGTGCTCGCCGTCGCGCCCGGTCCCGACAATCTTTTCGTTCTCACCCAGAGCGCCGTATTGGGTGCCCGGGCGGGACTCTATGTGGTGCTCGGTCTCTGCGGGGGACTCCTTGTCCAAACGATCGCGGCGGCCCTGGGGCTGGCGATCGTGATTCAGGAATTTCCCGCCGTCTTCTGGGCGATCAAGATTGCGGGCGCGGCCTATCTCTGCTACCTCGCCTACATGGCGTGGACGCATGCCGAAGACGTGCCGGGCGAAGGCGGTGCGCTCGACCTCAAGCCTTGGCAACTCGTGCGACGCGGCGTCATCATGAACATCACGAATCCGAAGGTGCAGATCTTCTTTCTGGCCTTTTTCCCGCAGTTCGTCAAACCCGGCACCGAAGGCGTGGCCCTGGCGGTCCAGATGGCGGGGCAGGGGGCGATCTTCCTCATTGCGACCGTGGTCGTCTTTTCGGCCTGCGCCCTGGCCGCGGGCGTTCTGGCGACGGCCCTGCGCAATCCCAAGTGGGCGGGACTCCTGAACCGCGCCAGCGCCGTTTTGTTCCTCGGGCTCGCCGTCTCGGCGCTCTTTGCGTAATCGGTCTTTGTTTTTGACGATCCCATAGCCGTACGGGCGCTGAGAAACTCGACGGTTGCCCTTCCACGTGGCGGCTCCCGGCGAATCCGAGAGCGGCTTTGACTGTGTCTCCCGCTCTTTTGCGCTCAAACTTTCCGTCGACGAAGATCCCGTTTGCGGATCGGGTCGCCGTCACACTGCTCCTTATTGGATGCGCCGTCTCGGAAAAGACACGGTTGCGGCGCATCAGGCTTCGCGCCTCGGCGGGACACTTATTGGCGACCGCATCGCTATGGCCGGCAAGGCCGTCCTTTACAGCACGGCGGAGCTCTTGATAGAAGGCTGATTCGACGTCCGGCGGCGGACGTTGACCGGCACTTCGGGAAAACCGCAAAAAGAGGCCGCTGCGTCTTGCGAATGCTTTGTTACGGTGCTGGGAGAACGGTGAACGATCGGCTCCGCCGGCGTTTCCGATGGTAGAAGGAATATTCGTAAGGAGCGCCGGCATTTCGTCTTTCCGATCATGGCATCTCAACCGTGAACCGCCTGTCGGCAAGGATCTTTCAAAAGAATGGAAGAATCGTTGAAAAGAAGTCTCATTCCAAACTTCATCGACTTTTTGTCTTGCGGCAGGGAAATCCCATCTGCCCTCCGCTCTCTCTGTACTCTACAATCAGACATATTAGGAAATACCCTGAAAGGGTATGAGCCATGAAGCAGCCATGGCGTCCCCAAAAGACGTTTTGCGAGCCACCCTCTGCCGGGCATCCGCACAAAACCGGCGTTCCATCCGCGCCCGTTCGCTTTATCCGTCCGGCTTTCGTGAACCGCTTTCCATGCTGCGGGAAGCGGGCGGCGGCTCTTTTCGGCGTCTTTCTTATTTTGGAAGGAGACTCTCATCTATGATTTCCCGACGTAGCTTTCTGCGAAGTTCGGCTCTTGTCGGCACCGCCGCCGGTTTTGCGGCGACCCCGATGAGCCGCGCGGTCGCGGCCGCTGCCGCCGACATCGAAACCGTCACGTGGTCGGTTTGCTCGATCAACTGCGGCAGCCGCTGCCTGCTTCGCTGCGCCTCCAGGAACGGACGCGTCATCCGCATTGAAACCGACAACACGGGCGACGCCCAGGCGGGCGTGGCCGACGGTCAATTCCCGCAGGTCCGCGCCTGCCACCGCGGCCGTTCCATCCGCCAGCGCCTCTATTCGCCCGAACGCCTGAAGTTCCCGATGAAGCGCGTCGGCAAGCGCGGCGAAGGGAAGTTCGAGCGCATCTCCTGGGATCAGGCGCTCGATGAAATCAGCGCGCGCCTGAAGGACACCATCAAGAAGCACACGAACGAATCGATTCTTCTGATGCACGGTTCCGGGAACTACAGCCTCTTCAACAACCGCAACTGCACGTTCCGCTTCTTCAACCTCATCGGCGGCAACGTCGGTTGGTACTCCGACTATTCCGCCGCCTGCATCCAAAACATCTGGCCCTACATGTTCGGCGGCTTCAACTACGGGGCGGTTCGCTCGAGCAACCCGGGCGTGGGCTCCTACATGAGTCAAATCAAGAACGCCAAGCTCTACGTCACGTTCGGGAACAACCCGGCCGTCACGCGCGCTTCGGGCGGCGGTCAGACGTGGGAACTCGGCGAAGCCCTGCGCCTCGGCAAAGCCCGCATGGTCGTGATCGACCCGATCCGCACCGACACGCTCGCCGGCCGCGACGCCGAATGGGTGCCGATCCGTCCGGGCACCGACGCGGCGCTCGCCGCGGGCATGGCCTACGTGATGATTCGCGAAAACCTCGTCGATCAGGCCTTCCTCGACAAGTACTGCGTGGGCTACGACGAAAAGACCCTGCCGAAGTCCGCTCCAAAGGGAAGCGACTACAAGTCCTACATTCTCGGCGAAGGCGCCGACAAGACGCCGAAGACCCCCGAATGGGCTTCGCGCATCACGAACGTTCCCGTCGAAACGATCGAGCGCCTCGCGCGTGAAATCGCGACGACGAAGCCCTGCTTCATCTCCCAGGGCTGGGGTCCGCAGCGCCGCATGAACGGCGAAACGCAGTCGACGTCGATCGCGATGCTTGCGTTGCTGACGGGCCAGGTCGGGCTTCCGGGCACGAACACGGGCGCGCGCGAAGGCGACTCCTACGGCATCGACACGGGCCTTCCGGTCGGAAAGAATCCCGTCAAGGTTTCCTTCCCGATCTTCCTCTGGCCCAAGGCCATCACCGACGCGAAGTCGATGACGGCGAAGAATTCGGCCGTGCGCGGTGCGGATCACCTCTCGCACAACATCAAGTTCATCTGGAATACGCAGGGCAACACCCTCATCAACCAGCACGGCGGGATCAATGCGCTTCGCAAGATCCTCGAAGACGAATCGCTCGTCGAAACGATCGTGGTGGTCGACAACCAGATGACGCCGAGCGCGAAGTTCGCCGACTATCTGCTCCCCGACACGATGAATCAGGAGATCGATGACCTCGAGGCCGACGCCTACGCCGTGGGCGACTACAACTACATCGTCGCGTGCCCGCAGGCCGCGAAGATCGAGTGGGAACAGCGCCAGAACTGGGAAATCATGCGCGAAATGGCCAAGCGCTTCGGCGTCGAAGACGCCTACACCGAAGGCCGCACGTACAAGGAATGGCTCCGCTGGGGCTACGAAGAAACCTTGAAGAAGGCCTCGAAGCTCGCCGACGCGAAGAAGTTCCCGAAGTTCGAGGAATTCTGGAAGCAGGGCGTAGTCAAGTACCGCATGGGCGACGACTCGGGCATCGTGCTCAAGGACTTCCGCGAGGATCCTGTGAAGCATCCGCTCCCGACCCCCTCGGGCAAGATCGAAATCTATTCCGAACGTCTCGCCGAAATCGCGCGCACGTGGGAACTCCCGAAGGAAAAGGGTCAGGAAATCCACCCGATTCCGCAGTTCATCGCCACGAAGGAAATGCGCGGTCAGGGCGACCCGACGGAAGAAAAGTTCCCGCTCGAGCTCTACGGCTATCACGGCGCGGGTCGCACCCACTCGACGTACCACAACGTTCCGTGGCTGCGCGCCGCGCATCCGGACCAGCTGATGATCAATCCGGTCGACGCCGAGCCGCGCGGCATCAAGACGGGCGACCGCGTGCGCGTCTTCAACGCCCGCGGGGAAATCGAAATTCCCGCGTTCGTGACGAACCGCATCATCCCGCACTTGGTGGCGTTGCCGCAGGGCGCTTGGTATTCGCCCGATGAAAAGGGCGTCGACAAGGGCGCGTGCGTCAACACGCTCACGATGCTCGACGCGACGCCGCTGGCGAAGGGCAATCCTTCGCACACCAACCTCGTCGAAGTTCAGAAGCTCTAAGCACGGGAGGATGAAATGAAGCAATACGGTTTTTATTTCGATGCGTCCCGTTGCACGGGCTGCAAAGCTTGTCAGATCGCCTGCGCCGACAAGAACGGACTCGAAGACGGGCGTTTCTTCCGAAACGTCCTTCCGTACGAATCGGGTTCCTGGCGTGAAGACCGCGCCACGGGCGCCTGGCATCAGGACGTCTTCCACGGATACGTGTCGGTTTCGTGCAATCATTGCGACGATCCGGCCTGCGTGAAGGTCTGCCCCACCAAGGCGCACGCGAAGCACCCCGAACTCGGGGGCCTCGTTCTGATCGACCCGAAGAAGTGCATCGGCTGCGGCATGTGCATGGCCGCCTGCCCGTACCACGCTCCGGTTCTCGACAAGAAGGCGGGCAAGATGACGAAGTGCGACGCCTGCGTCGACCGCATCTCAAAGGGCGGTTTGCCCGTCTGCGTCGAAGCCTGCACGCAGCGCGCGCTCGACTTCGGCTACGTGGACGAACTTCGTGCGAAGTACGGCGAAGGCGCGCACATCGTGCCGCTTCCCTCGCCCTCGAAGACGAAGCCCAACCTCGTCGTTCATCCCGCCGCCAAGGCGAAGATCGTTGAATAACGAGTCGCTCGCGGCTTAGCCGCACAACCTCAAAAGGCTGCCGCCCCGTTCGAGTCATCTCGTTCGGGGCGGTTTCGTTTTGTCGGCACCCGCTCGGGCCTGAGGTTTTTCTGAATGGTTGTTCATGTAATTTTTCCGTAGCCTCAAAGCATATCGATCGGAAACGATCGGAACCGACACACTCGACCAAAGGAGAAGCCTCATGAAAAACATTCGCCTCACGACCCTTGCGGTGCTCACCGCCGCCGCGATCGCGGGCAGCGCCTATGCGGCCGACGGAACCTTCCGCGGCACGGCCATGGGTCACAACGACGAAGTGATCGTCGACGTGACGATCGAAAAGGACCGCATCACGGACATCAAGATCGTCCAGACTTTCGAAACCCCGGCGGTCGCGGAAAAGCCCTTGGCCTGGATTCCCGAAACAGTCGTGAAGAACCAGTCGCTCAAGGTCGACCGCGTGAGCGGCGCGACCTTCTCGAGCCTCGCCATCCTCGGCGCCGTTCGCGACGCCGTGAAGAAGGCGGGCCTCGATCCGGCGAAGTTCATGAAGGGCGACACCATCCGCTACGTCGTCAAGGTTCCGACCGAACCCAAGGCCGACGTCGTGATCGTGGGCGGTGGCGGCGCCGGCATGTCCGCGGCCGTTGCGGCGGCCCGTGCGGGCGGCAAGGTCGTGGTGCTCGAGAAGATGAGCTTCTTGGGCGGCAACACCGTGCTTGCGGGCGGCGCTCTGAACGCGGCCGACCCGAAGCTGCAGGGCAAGCAAAAGATGTCCGAAGGCCAGCGCAAGATGGTTGAAGACCTCCTTGCCGAAAAGCCGAGGAACGAACTCCACGCCAAACTCATCGAACAGGCGAAGAAGGAATGGAAGGATTGGCTCGCGAAGTCTCCCGACGTGCTTTTCGATACGCCGACCCTGCATGCGCTTCAGACCTGGAAGGCGGGCGACTACGCGGCGAAGCTCGAACTCGTCGCGGAACTCGCGCGCATCGCTCCGGGGCAGGTCGACCGCCTCGAAAAGATGGGGCTCGAATGGAATCCCTACACGACGCAGTACGTGGGCGCCATCTGGCCGCGCTCGCACGACGCCAAGAACTTCAAGTCCGGCATCGGCTACATCAACACCTTCCGCGCGACGATCGAAAAGGAAAAGCTCCCCGTTGAAATTCTCTATCAGACGAAGGCTGAAAAGCTCATCGTTAAGGACGGCCGCGTCGTGGGCGTCGAAGCCACGGGCCCGAACGGCGAAAAGGTGACGGCTTCTGCTTCCAAGGGCGTGATTCTTACGACGGGCGGCTTCGGGGCGAATCCCGAAATGCGCATGAAATACGACACCCAGTGGGGCGGCAAGCTCGGACCCGACGTCAAGACCACGAACAGTCCCGCCATCACGGGCGACGGCATGCGCATGGCCGAAGCCATCGGTGCGAACCTGATCGATATGGGCTTCATCCAGTTGTTGCCCACGACCGACCCGGCGAACGGCAGCATCACGACGGCCGTCGCCGAAGGCACGTCCATGTACGTGAACAAGGAAGGGAAGCGCTTCGTGAATGAACTCGAACGCCGCGACGTTCTCTCGCGCGCTGCGCTCGCTCAGCCTGACGGCGTTTTCTACCGCATCACCACGGTGAAGAACGCCAAGGTTGACGAAAACGGCATCACGGCGCAGGGCCAGAGCATCAAGAGCCTTTTGAAGGCCAAGAAGGTCTACGAAGCGCCCACGATCGAAGAGCTCGCGAAGAAGGTCGGCATGGACCCGAAGGTTCTGGGTGAAACCGTGGCGAAATGGAACGACTTCTGCCGCAAGCAGACGGTCGACCCCGACTTCGGTCGCGCCTCCTGCACGCCGAACGTGACGCTCTACGAAGGACCGTATTACGCCGAAATGCGCGCCCCCGCCGTGCACCACACGATGGGCGGCGTGGAAGTCGACGCGCAGACCCGAGTCCTCGACAAGAACGGCAAGGTCATTCCGGGGCTCTATGCCGCGGGTGAAGTGACGGGCGGTCTGCACGGCACGAACCGCGTGGGCGGCAACGCCATTCCCGACGCGCTCGGCAACGGCCAGAAAGCCGGTGAAATCGTGATGGGCGTCGCCCGTTAAACGGGTTTCCCTGAAACGCAAATCGGGACGGAGAGGTTCTCCGTCCCGATGTTGTTTTTGAGGGGTGTCGGAAGGAATTCAGCGCCTCGGCGCTCCCTTTTGCAGACAGTCGGCGGGTAAATTCTCGCCCTTTCGCACGAAGCGGATCGGAGCGGGGCCCTTCGTCTTTCGGGCGGTGCAGGATTCGTTCGTGCATCCGCCGCAACCGCCCGAACCCCCGAGGATGCGGCGGCAGGCCCAGAGGACGCCCGCCGCAATCAGGAGCAATACGATCCAACTTGCCGCATTCACGTGAGGAGTCTCCGCATCAGAAGAAGGGCGCGGCGAGAATGCGGACGATGAGCGCGACGATCCACGCGACCGCACACTGCATCAACACGACGCCCACGGCCCACTTGCCGCCCAATTCGCGGCGGATCGTGGCGATCGACGCGACGCAGGGCGTGTAGAGAAGACAGAAGACGAGAAGCGCGAGGGCCGAGAGCGGCGTGATCGCGGCAAGGAGCGTGTCCACCGATCCGAAGAGAACCGAGATCGTACTCACGACGCTTTCCTTCGCCATGAAGCCCGAGATGAGGGCCGTGGCGACGCGCCAGTCGCCAAAACCAAGGGGTTCGAGGAGCGGCGCGAGTCCGCCCGCCACGACGGCGAGCATGCTTTCGTGCGAGCTTTCCACCGGGTTGAACTGGAAGTCAAAGGACTGCAGGAACCAAATGACGATGGTCGCGACAAAGATCACCGTGAAGGCGCGCTCCAAAAAGTCCTTGGCCTTTTCCCAGAGGAGAAAGAGAACGTTCTTCGCGCCCGGCATGCGGTAGTTCGGGAGTTCCATCACGAAGGGAACGGCCTCGCCCTTGAAGAGGGTCTTTCGCATCGCAAAGCCGAGGAGAACCGCCGTGAGAATCCCGAGGAAGTAGAGCGCCACCATGATCGCGGCGCCCGTTCCGGGGAAGAAGGCGGACGTAAAGAAGCCGTAGATCGGAAGCTTCGCCGAACAGCTCATGAAGGGCGTGAGCAGAATCGTCATCTTGCGGTCGCGCTCGGAGGGGAGGGTGCGGCTCGCCATCACGCCCGGGACCGTGCAGCCGAAGCCGATGAGCATCGGAACGATGCTTCGGCCCGAAAGCCCGATCTTGCGCAGAAGCGTATCCATCACGAACGCGACGCGGGCCATGTAGCCGCTGTCTTCCAAAAAGGAGAGAAAGAAAAAGAGCGTCACGATCGTGGGCAGGAAACTCAGCACGCTGCCGACCCCGTTGAAGATACCGTCGATCACGAGTCCGTGAATCGAAGTGTTCACGGCCCAGGTCGTGAGGAGCCCGTCGACGATGTTGGTGAGCCACCCGATTGCGACCTCGAGGATTTCCTGCAGCCACGCGCCGATCACGTCGAAGGTGAGCCAGAAAACGAGCGCCATGATCGCGATGAAGGCGGGAATCGCCGTGTATTTGCCCGTCAGGATGCGGTCGATCTGAAGACTGCGCAGGTGCTCCTTGCTCTCATGCGGGCGAACGACCGTGCTGCGGCAGATGCGGTCGATGAAGGCAAACCGCATGTCGGCCATGGCGGCGGCGCGGTCGAGTCCGCGCTCGGCCTCCATTTGTTTGAGCATGTGTTCGATCGTGCGCTCTTCGTTTACGTCGAGCTCGAGCTGCTCGAGAATGAGCCGGTCGCCTTCGGCGATCTTGCTCGCCGCAAAGCGAACGGGAATTCCGGCCCGCTTGGCGTGGTCCTCGATGATGTGCATGATGCCGTGCAGACACCGGTGCACGGCGCCGCCGTGGTCTTCCGGACCGCAGAAGTCCTGTACGGCGGGCGGCTCCTGAAACTTCGCGACGTGCAGCACGTGGTCGACAAGTTCGTTGATCCCTTCGCCCTTGGCGGCCATGATCGGCACCACCGGGAGACCGAGAAGGGCTTCCATCTCGTTGATGCGGATCGAGCCGCCGTTGGCGAGCACTTCGTCCATCATGTTGAGCGCGAGCACCATCGGACGGTCGAGCTCCATGAGCTGCATCGTGAGGTAGAGATTGCGCTCGATGTTCGTTGCGTCGACGATGTTGATGATCGCCTTCGGGGATTCCTTCAGGATGAATTCGCGCGAGATGATTTCTTCGTTCGTGTAGGGCGAGAGCGAATAGATCCCCGGGAGGTCGGTGACGAGCGTGTCGTCGTGTCCGATGATGCGGCCGTCCTTTCGGTCGACCGTGACGCCCGGGAAGTTCCCGACGTGCTGATTGGACCCCGTCAAACGATTGAAGAGCGTCGTTTTTCCGCAGTTTTGATTGCCCGCGAGAACGAGCGTGAGTTCCGTCCCTTCGGGAAGGGGGTTTTCATGCGTCTTGACGTGATATTTCCCGCCTTCGCCGAAGCCCGGGTGAAGGACGTCGGAGCCGTCCGTCGAGGCGTTCGGGGTGAGGGACGGCGCGTCGTCGCGAACGTCGACCACTTCGATTTCCGCGGCCTCGGCCGCGCGCAGCGTGAGTTCGTAGGCTTTGATGCGCACTTCGATGGGATCGCCCATCGGGGCGCGCTTCACCATCGTGACCGCGGCGTTGGGGATGAGTCCCATGTCGAGAAAGTGTTGGCGCAGAGCGCCCTGACCGCCCACCGTGCGGACGGTGGCGGTCTTTCCGATGGGAAGGTCGTTGAGGGTGATCGGGGTCGTCATGGTCGGGTCTTATTTTTTTTGAGAGACGCGAATTTTAGCATTGCGCCCAGGGGGCGTGCGCTGCATGGGAACGCCTTTACTGCACGGCGAAAAGAAAAAACGGAGAGATTCGACAGGAAGATTTCGTAATGAAGACTGAAAACGCTCCCCGTCCATTCTTTGAGAATAGGAGCGTGCTTTGGGCGCAGAGGAAGCAGAAGACCGAAGCTAAGGAAAGAGAAGGGGGAAAAAGCTTCGGCCCGGGAAGAGTCCGGGCCGAAAGCGTTCAAAGGGAAAATCAGTTTGCCGCAACGGGGCTCATCGCCGCTGCGATGTGGGCGCGCACGCCTGCGGGAAGCGCGGCGTCGTCGATCGTGAACTGATCCGAGTGGTTGTTCGGAGCGTTCTTCACGCCCGGCTTGTCGACGCCGAGGAACATGAAGACGGACGGGACTTTCTCGGCAAAGAAGGAGAAGTCTTCGCTAGCGCCTGGGTTCCACTTCGAGATTTCGGCGTCCACGCCGAAGGCCTTGAGGTTTTCGACGGTCGTGAGAGCGAGCGCCGGATCGTTCCAGGTGACGGGATAGATTTCGATCAGCTTCGTCTTGGCTTCGGCGTCGCCCGCGCGGGCTGTCCCGTCGGCGACTTCGGGAATGCGTTCGAGGAGCTTCGCGCGGATGTCGGGGTGGTTCGAGCGGATCGTTCCCATCATGTAGGCGGAGCCGCTCATGACGTTTCCGGTTTCGCCCGCGGTGAGCTTGCCGACCGTGATGACGCCCATGCCCTTCGTGAGGTCGATGTTGCGCGAAACGATCTGCTGCAGCGCCACGACCGTCTGCGAGGCGGCGAGCGTCGCGTCCGAGCCCGTCCAGGGCATGGCGCCGTGGGCCTGCGAGCCCTGGATGTTGATTTCAAACGCATCGGCGCTGTTCAAGGCCGCGCCCTGCGAGACGAGCATCTTCCCCGAAGGCGCGCGGGCCATCACGTGAATCCCGAAGGCATTCTTCACGTCGTACTTCTCGAGCACGCCGTCCGCCACCATGGCCTTGGCGCCCGAGAGCCGGGGCTTCTCGGCCGTGAAGGGATTCTCGATCGAGTCGCCTTCTTCCGCGGGTTGGAAGGCGAAGACGACGCGGCGGGGCACGTCCGCCTTGTGCTTCGCGAGAATCTGCGCGGCGGTGAGAAGCATCGCCATGTGGGCGTCATGTCCGCACATGTGGGAGACGTCCACGCCTTCGCGGCCCCAGTAGGTTCCCTTCACTTGACTCGCATAAGGGAGCCCCGTGCGTTCCTTGATCGGAAGGGCGTCGATGTCGGCGCGCAGGAGAATCGAGTCCTTCTTGTCGGGATTCAGAATGCCGAGCACGGCCGTCGGGGCGTTCTTCGTGCCGACGACGGTCTCGATGCCGGCTTCCATCAAAATCCGAACGATTTCGGCCTGCGTCTTCACTTCCTGATTGCCGAGTTCGGGCATGGCGTGAAGCTTGTGGCGAAGCGCCGTGAGGTCGGACTCCGAGGCCTTCACTTCGCTCTCCACCCAGGCGGGCGCTTGCGCGGCGAGCGCCGGCACGGCTGCGAGAAGAAGGGCGAGGTATGCAGTCTTTTCAATGCGGGGATGCGTCATCTTTCGTTCCTTCTGTTTTTTAAGACGATCCCTCAGTATCGCACAATCTTTTCGGTAAGACAGTTTGCTTCGGTTCGGACGAAAAACCTCGCCTTTCGTAACGAAACGTGAGAGGGCGGGGAAGATTCGGGGCCGCAAGGTCGTTTGGCCTGACTTTTGAAAAATATTGCGGCGGAAGGAATCTTGATCGAAGAAAAGGCGCTTTTTTTCGGACGGATTTGGCAAGGTATTCTGCCGGGCGGCCTCGAGCGTTCAACACTTTGTTACTTTCCGAGGATTTGGAAATACCTTCCGATGAAGCATTTGCTACAGTTCAACCATCGAAAGGGACTTCCAAGGTCTATTCGAGATTCAGCCAAGGGTTGAGTTTTTTTGAGGGTTTGGATTCGCCGCGGAGCTTCGGTTCTGCGGCGTTTTTTTCATGAAAGTAGGACGTCGAAGGCGCGTCCTGGCCGGGGCACGGATACAGTGGGGCATAGTGCCTTGAA
>OGIK01000404.1_pt1 | contig 53202 bp, 50 predicted proteins | sample 1571781 | NCBI WGS metagenome assembly OGIK01 (sample SAMEA2581956, study PRJEB24529) | metagenome | biome: Human gut stool | place: China | collected 2011
TCACGCTCCCACTTCCTTTTGTAAGCAAAAGGAAGCGAAAACCAATTGCTGACGCGGTAATTAATACTACGCCGCTAAATTATAGTTTAACAAAAAACGGGCAGGCTTAGCGCCTGCCCGTAATTTATCTCGCGATACGAATTACCTTACTCCTACGACCGCCTTAAGCACTGCCGCCGCGTCCAGCGCGTTGACTTCTCCGTCGCCGTTAAAGTCGCACACAGCCGCGTTCGCGGACTTCGCCATGCCTACTGCCTCCTTGAGTACTGCGGAGGCGTCGAGGGCGCTGAGTACGCCGTCGTTATCGGCGTCGCCGGGAACGTCGCTGAATTCGCAAACCATAACAACGTACTCGCCAGCCGCGTCAGCGCCGGGGATCACCGCAGTGGCGTCCGCGCCTACCTTTACGCAGCGCTGGAATTCCAGAACGCCGCCGTTCAGCTTGTATACGTTCGCGAACTGACCCGCGAATCCCTTGCGGAACGCGAGCTTCAGCTCTGCCGGAACCTTTGTGCCGCCGACCTTGAGGTCAACTCCGAACACGCCGCGAAGAGCGCTGGAGTCAGCGTTGCCCGGGAAAGCCGCAAACTCAGCCGCAGAAACTGTGCCGATCTTGTCACCGCGTACTACCCAGCTCTTAACGCTGTCGTATACTAACTCAACAGTGAGCTTTCTGTCCTTTATCGCGCTGATAACCGCTTCGGGCAGGGTGGTCTTGCCGTTCAGCGAGATCTTCGCGGAGCTGTTTCCCGGAAGCTTGCTCAGATGATTACCGATGTCGTTCCAGCTCATCGGCTTGCCGTCCATCGTCGGAGTGCTCTCCTCCGTCTTGTCAGAGTTAGTGGAAGGTCTGTGGCTTCCGCCCGTAGAACCACCAGTAGAACCACCAGTAGAACCACCAGTAGAACCACCAGTAGAACCTCCAGTGGAACCGCCAGTAGAACCTCCAGTAGAACCGCCGGTGGAACCGCCTGTAGAACCTCCGGTGGAACCGCCTGTAGAATCTCCGGACTTCTTCTCGAACTTCGCCGTGATGGTCCAGTCAGCGAGCTGATCCATTGTTATAACACAGGTGCCGTCAGAACCGACCTTCAGCTCAGAGCCGTCCTGCGCCGCAGATACGAACTTGTACCCGTCGTCCGGAACAAACTTGAGCGTCACCGTGTCGTTTGTCGCCAGTGTGTAGACGCTGGTGCCGTCTTCCAGGGTGTTAACGCCCCTGCCGCCGTCCAAAGTTCCGGTGAACTCCACCTTGCCGTGCTCCGGCTTGGGGATCCTGAGGGTTGCAACGTCGGTGTATGTGAACACGAACTTGTTTTCTGCTCCGCTGATCGTGGTAATCTTGTAGTTCCAGCCATTATCGTCCGCCGTGTACGGCTCTATAGGCGTGCCGTTGAAGTCAGCGCCGACAAGGAGCTTCCCTTCGTCGAACGGAACGGTTATCGTGTACTCCACGCCGAGATAGCCCATACCGGATGGGTCTCTGTCGCCCTTTATTATGGGCTGAGGACCGTTGACCGAAAATGCGTTAAACTTGCACAGCTCGCGCACCGGAGCGGTTATCACAGTGTCTCCCTCAACAAAGAGGTAGTCCAGCTTATAGAGATTGATCCCTTGTTCGTAGCGCGGCTCTTTTCCGCAGATGTCGCTTACGCCGTAATCCTCGGCGGAGATCGTTATTTCTATTGATCTGCCGTTCAGGAAGCTGGTCGGGAATTCATTTATTGCGCTGTCAAGGCTCCATGCCTTGTCGCTCACGTCGTCATAGGCGATAACGCTGTTGATCTTTTCCGCCTTCACGGCGCTGATAAGCTCGTCCGAGATACTCAGAGTGCTGTACTGCTTCTCGTCTGACTCGGAATACCAGATATACACGCCCTTGTCGCTTTCCAGAAAGTTAGTATAGAGCGCGTCAATAGAGGGGCCTATCGGTTCGCAGTCCGTATCTGAATCCCCGTAGAATACGCTTGTCAGCTCGCAGTTTTTCGGCAGGAGGGACAGCTTGAACTCACAATACTCCGGGATCAGGTAGTATAACTTGGAATCCTTAATATACGGGGTCTCTTCGTTGTTTAATTTAAGGGATATATCAACGTGTTTCAGCAGGTCGTCCGCGTCATTTTTGCTCGGGTTGACTATTTCGAGCTTGTTGGTCTTTAACGATTCGCCGATAATTAAGTGAAGCCTCTTTGTCTCCCCGGTGCCGAACTCGTACTCTGTGTCAGAGATGTCAATGTAAACGTCTGTATTCCAGTTCACATTTTTGTTCGGTACGGTGACGCTAAGGTACCAGAGATTGTCAGGCCCGTTATTTAAACTGAATGTGTAACCTTTTGAGTTCAGCGAATCGGCGTCAACGATGGCGCATTCATATTCGAAGAAGTCTGTGCTCATCAGGTCTGAAAGCTCTATCGAATAGGTCTTGCCGCCGAGGGTACTGTAAATGCCTCTGTCGGTGTCGGACATCGCTTCCTCGTAAATATACTGACCGTAGTCCGCCGTCCAGAAGGCATTTGTGACGAGTTCCATGCGCGCGGATTCGTCCGCCGGGCTTAACGTGTTGGTTATATTTAGGTAGATTTCGCCGATTCTGATTTCGTTGCCGTCGTCGAATATAACGTTGCTGACATAAGCGATATCCGCGATATAGTTCCCAGATCCGGAAATGGAAGTGAAATACGAGCCGGGGATATCAATGTTAACGTCCCTGCTTATATTGTAGGTATTGCAGTTTACTACGTTCTTTCCCTTCCATTCGTCGCCGGCGTAGAAACAGCAGTCCTGAAGCCTGAGGTTTTTTTTCGCTTCAATGGCGTATTCGTAGCTTTCAACGGATTCCGGGTCGGTTTTGAGGTTGAGGTTCTCGACTGTAACGTCTAATCCGGAGGATATTCCCGCACTGCCGAATGTCAGCGTGTGCCTGTCATTGTTTTCGCTCACGCCCTTAAGGGTGATTGAGCCCTCGGAGTATATGCAGTTGACCTTGGATTCAAGCAGGACGTCGGCATGGAAAATCACGGTGCTGCCCGCCGGGAGCTTTATCGCGTAATTATCGGTGGTATAGAGATCGAAAGAGTTCAGTATCTCAAGGGTATTAGGCTGGATATCGCCCTCGCCCTTTCCGTACCACTTCCAGTCCCTGGCGGTAATATTCCAGTCGACATCGTTAGTAGGACTAAAATATTTTTTATCGCCTTTCTCATTGTAATATCCCCAGGATTTCGCCGTAGGGGTGAAATCCATGCCGTCTGAGTTTGACACCGCCGGCGCTGAGGCCGCTGCGTAAGCAGCGCCGGGTTCCTCCGCCAGAGCCGGAACCGACATCAGCGGCACCATCGCCAGAAGCGCCGCGGCTCCCAGGAGCATTCCGCTCAGCCTGCCGCATTTGAATAATCTATGCTTCATTGTTTCCTCCTTGTGTGCCGGGCTTTTCGGCTTCCGCCGCGCCCGCTACTATATTTATATCAATTATACAACAATTACATTTCGCCGTCAAGCAAAACTTCCTGATTGTTGCAAAAAACTTCCTGATTGTACCGCTCCGCCCACGAAGCTCCCCGCAAAGGGGAATACCGCCGGGGCGGTGATGTTCCTCGGGCTGATGTTACTCGCCTGAGAACCTCCGCGGACTACCAGAGCGGCGCGTTGTAGTCCTTCCCGGAGCTTTCCGGCGCTCCGTACATCTCGCGCAGTTCCCCGAGGATATCCTCGTTCAGAGCCGCGCTCCTGTCGTCGTCCCACAGCGGCGCGTTGTAGTCGGGCTTTGGCGGGGCGGGCTTCTGGGAAATCTCCCCGACCGCCCTGTACAGCGCCGAGCGCAGGTACGCTTTCAGATTCCGTATACCGCTCTTGCCGGATATGTAGTCCGCAACGTGGCTCACCGCGCTGTAATCTATCCTGGAAAATACAGAAGAAATTTCCTCTGCTGATAAAGTCCGTCCGTCAGTCGTAAGCGTGAAGGTTCCCGCCATGCCCTCCGCCGTGACCTCTGCGGCAAGGTCGGCGAATCCGCTTCCGTACTTCCTGGAAAGCCCCGCGTGGTTTATCCTGGAGCGTGCCGCTTCCAGCTGCGCGCTGTCGGGTTTGATGTTCTCAGGTTTATTTTCTTTTGTTTTATTGTCTTTGGTTTTCTGTGAGGATTCCGCACTGCCTGCCGCCGTGATTCCCGACTGCCAGCCGTCGGATTTCCTTACTTCCTGCGGGGAGGTTTCACTGCGCACTGCCGGAGCGTTTTCTTCCGTGGACGGCTCGCAGATGCCGATTATTCCCTCCAGGAGCCGGGGGTCGTCCACGATGTAAAAGAACCGCCGCGCCGGGAGACCCTTCGCCGCGCACCGGATAAGTCCAGCGCTGACCAGCCGCTTCACGCACCGGGACTGCTGGCACTTCGTCAGCGACGTGGATTCCTCCATGTCGTCCACCGTGGAATAAAACCACCCGTCGGAGAGCTTTCCGTGCTGTTCGTACCAGGCGTGCTTCGCCAGCAGAGCCGCGTATATCACCGCCTCCGACAGCCCCAGCGCATGCGCCAGCCGGCGGTTCACCGATATCGTGTTGTCGTGGTTGAGAAGCTCAAATACTGTTTTCATGGCGTTTCCTCCTTTGTTTTACCTCCATTGTAGAGCCTCCCGGACTGCAATTTACTGCACAGTCATTTATCAATTTCTTCCAATTTCTTCCCGGATATCACAAACCGCTTGACAAATCCCGCAGTTAGTGGTACAATATTAAGGTAGTTATAGCTAACCGATACTTGTGTGCCAGTTAGTTGTAACTACCTCACAGATATACTACACACGGCGAAAACATGCAGGTGCTGAGCCTGCCCGTAATTTGAATCCGCCGCCGGAGGCGGCACCGAAATTCCGAATTCCGAATTAATTAGAAAGAAGGCATGAATGCAGACCCAGATAATCTACGGCATACTTATCCCCTTCATCGGCACCACAGCCGGAGCCGCCTGCGTATTCTTCCTGCGCAGACAGCCGCACTTCCTGGTTCAGCGGAGCCTCACCGGATTCGCGGCGGGGGTCATGACGGCGGCCTCCGTATGGAGCCTGCTCATTCCCGCGATGGAGCAGTCCGAGGGGCTGGGGCGGCTCGGATTTGTTCCAGCGGCGGCGGGATTCCTGCTCGGAATACTGTTCCTGCTGTTCCTCGACTGCGTTATTCCGCACCAGCACATGAACTCCGACGCCCCGGAGGGCGGCCGAAGCTCCCTCAGCAAAAACACCATGCTCCTCCTCGCCGTGACCCTCCACAATATCCCCGAGGGAATGGCGGTCGGAGTGGTCTACGCCGGGCTTGCCAGCGGCGGAGCCAGCATTGCCGCCGCCTCCGCGCTGGCGCTCTCCCTCGGCATTGCTATCCAGAACTTCCCCGAGGGCGCCATAATCTCCCTGCCGCTGCGCTCCTCCGGAATGGGGAAGGGCAGGGCGTTCCTGCTGGGAACCCTCTCCGGCGCCGTGGAACCCCTCGCCGCCGTCCTGACCGTGCTGCTTTCCGGGCTGGTAGTCCCGGTGCTGCCGTACCTGCTGAGCTTCGCCGCCGGCGCCATGGTCTACGTCGTCGTTGAGGAGCTTATCCCAGAAATGTCCGGCGAGCCGCACTCCAACGTCGGAACAATCGCCTTCGCCGCCGGGTTCGTCGTCATGATGAGCCTCGACACCGCCCTCGGCTGACCTGACTCTATTGACAGCACGCCATTATCATGCTGTAATATTAGCAATGGCTAACCAGGAGGAACTCACCCATGAACAAGGAAAACGGTAAACGCGCTCTTATAATTTCATTCGTCTGCGCGCCGGCGCGCAGAGTAACCGTGCTCCGCACGGAGTGTCCGCACTTCGTGCGGAGGTTTCGCCTGGCGGCGACGAGGGCGCTGCCCTCGACTCGCAAGGGGGACTAGTCTCCCTTGACTCCCGATTTGGGGTTGCAGTAAGCGGAGCACTCGCCGCTAAATTATAGTTTATAGTGTTCCACATCTCCGAAATAAACTAAATCTCTTCTTTTCACTCCATTTTTTGAAATAACGCTTGCAATTGCGTGCGCGATGATGTATAATTATAGATAGTTTTGAAAAAAGGAGAGTTACTCACCATGAAGAAATTTTTAGCGGCGGTTTCTGCGCTGCTGCTCACGCTGTGCATGTTCACGGGCTGCGCGGCGGAGCAGTCCTCGCAGCAGAGCTCCGTCACATGCGCGGACGACCTTGTCGGCAAGACAATAGGCGTCCAGATCGGAACCACCGGCATGACCTACGCCGAGGGCGTGGAGGGCGCGACCGTTGAAAAGTACAACAAGGGCGCCGACGCCGTCGAGGCGCTCAAGCAGGGAAAGATCGACGCGGTACTTATCGACGCTTCCCCCGCGAAGTACTTTGTTAGCAAAAACTCCGACATAGTTGCGCTTGACGATCCGTTCGCAGTCGAGGAATACGCCTGCGCGGTGAAGAAGGGCAACGACGAGCTGACCCAGCAGATCAACGACGCGCTCTCACAGCTCCGCGAAAACGGCACGCTGACCCTCATCGAGCAGAACTGGCTCGTTGACGCCGAGTACGGCAAGCACCCCTACGAAAGCCCCGAGGGCGTCACATACGACGGCAAGCTTGTCATGGCTACTAACGCCGAGTTTGCTCCGTATGAGTTCAAGGAAGAGGGCAAGATCGTCGGTTTCGACGTCGACATGATGACCGCCGTGTGCGACATCCTCGGCAAGGAGCTTGTCATCGACGATATGGCGTTCGATTCCATCATCGCCGCAGTGGATTCCGGCAAGGCTGACGTAGGCGTAGCCGGTATGACCGTCACCGAGGACCGTCTGAAGAACGTCAACTTCACCGACAGCTACACCGAGGCGAGCCAGGTCATCATTGTAAAGGGCATGTCCACCGACCTCACCGGCAAGACCATCGGCGTTCAGATGGGTACCACCGGCATGACCTACGCCGAGGGCGTAGAGGGCGCGACCGTCGAGAAGTACAACAAGGGCGCCGACGCCATCGAAGCGCTCAAGCAGGGAAAGGTCGACGTAGTGCTCATCGACTCCTCCCCGGCGAAGTACTTTGTAAGCAAGAACCCGGAGCTTTCCATCGCTCCGAAGCCGTTTGCAGTCGAGAAGTACGCCTGCGCGATAAAGAAGGGCAACGACGAGCTGACCCAGCAGATAAACGACGCGCTCTCACAGCTCCGCGAGAACGGCACGCTCAACCTCATCGAGCAGAACTGGCTGGTTGACGCCGAGTACGGCAAGCACCCCTACGAAAGCCCGGAGGGCATCACTTACAGCGGCAGGCTGGTAATGGCTACCAACGCTGAGTTCCCGCCCTACGAGCTGAAGGAAGAGGGCGAGATAGTCGGCTTCGACGTTGACATGATGAGAGCCGTATGCGATATCCTCGGCAAGGAGCTTGTCATTGACGATATGGCGTTCGATTCCGTTATTGCGGCGGTTGATTCCGGCAAGGCTGACGTAGGCGTAGCCGGCATGACCGTTACCGAAGACCGCCTGAAGAACGTCAACTTCTCCGACAGCTACACCGAGGCGAGCCAGGTCATCATTTACAAGAGCGGAAACGCTTCCTCCCAGAATTTCGTTGAAAAGCTCAAGAGCACCTTCCTTGACAAGGATCGCTGGGTATACCTGGTGCAGGGTCTCGGAAACACTCTGCTCATCACCGTTCTGGCGGTTGTTATAGGTATCGTGCTCGGATTCGTCATTGCGATAATCCGCTCCACTAACCAGCTCACCGGCAGGCTCAAGATACCGAATTTCATCTGCCGCATTTACCTGACGGTAGTCCGCGGTACGCCTATGGTTGTACAGCTTCTTATCATTTACTTTGTTGTGTTCAGCTCCGTGAACATCAGCAAGATACTGGTTGCGGTTATCGCGTTCGGTCTGAACTCTGCGGCTTACGTTGCTGAGATCGTCCGCTCCGGTATCATGTCCGTTGACCGCGGTCAGTTCGAGGCGGGATCTTCGCTGGGCTTCGGCTACACGAGGACGATGATCTCCATTATCCTCCCGCAGGCGATCAGGAATATCCTCCCCGCGCTCGGCAACGAGGCCATCGTGCTTCTGAAGGAGACCTCCGTTTCCGGCTACATAGCGCTGAACGACCTCACAAAGGGCGGCGATACTATCCGTTCGCAGACCTACGAGGCATTCCTGCCGCTGATCGCTGTGGCTCTCATCTACCTGCTGATGGTAGTGGGACTGTCCGCACTTGTTAACCGTCTGGAAAGGAGACTGTCGAATGATAAGCGTAAGTAATCTTAAAAAGAGCTTCGGCGACCTGGTCGTCCTTGACGGCATCACCGAGACCATCGAAAAGGGCGAGAAGGTAGTTGTTATCGGGCCGTCAGGCTCCGGTAAGAGTACGTTCCTGCGCTGCCTTAACCTCCTCGAGCAGCCCACAAGCGGCGTTATCGAGTTCGAGGGCAGGGACATCACCCACGCAAAGGGCAGGGAGCTGAACTCCGTCCGCATGAAGATGGGCATGGTGTTCCAGCATTTCAACCTGTTCCCGCACCTGACTATCCGCCGGAACATCACTATAGCTCCGGTGAAGAACAAGATAATGACCCAGGCTCAGGCTGACAAGCGCGCAGACGAGCTGCTCGCGATGGTAGGGCTTTCCGACAAGGCTGACGCGTACCCCGCGCAGCTCTCCGGCGGTCAGAAGCAGCGTATCGCGATAGCGCGCACGCTGGCGATGAACCCTGACGTTATCCTGTTCGACGAGCCTACGTCCGCGCTTGACCCGGAGATGGTCGGCGAGGTGCTGGAGCTGATGAAGAAGCTCGCAGAGGGCGGCATGACTATGATAGTAGTCACACACGAGATGGGCTTCGCAAGGGAAGTAGCAAGCCGCGTGCTGTTCATGGCAGACGGCAAAATCCAGGAGCAGGGAACTCCCCAGGAGATCTTCACAGACCCGAAGAACCCGCGCCTGCGCGACTTCCTCGCGAGAGTTCTGTAAGCTTCTGGAATCGGAAATTACAAAAAAACGCATAGCAACGGCCCCTGATTCAGTAAATCGGGGGCTTGATTGCTTATGGTCACCTCTAAAAACCTTGTTTGAGAGAAAATGTGTATAGCACACCGACTGCTTCTTCAAACCTCCTCGTAAGGCATACAGCCTTACTTCGTCGGCTTTCATCGCATTCGGCGCACTCTACCCATTTTCCCTTTTCAAACCGGTTTTTAGAGGTTCCCTTATATCAGAAGTGGTATAATAGATATGTTAAATAGTAATTGGATTTCCACAGCTAAAATAAATAATGCGCCTGCGGAAACGCAGGTTTTTTTGTGGAAAAGTTGTAAAAGGAAAACAAATGGAAGAGAGAAAACCCCTTATCCCGGTAAAAGAGCTTGCCAAACGGTACGCGCTGTTCATAATCAGCCTGTTTATTTCGGCGCTGGGAGTTGCCATCACGAAAAAGGGCGAGCTTGGAGTGTCGCCGATATCCTCCGTCGCGGACGTGGTCATGAACTCGGGAGAAGCGTTCGTTAAGGCGGTTTCCGATACGGTTCACAAGGAGTTCGGCTCGGTGAAGGTCGTGTTCGATATATCCTGCGTTATTGTCGCGGTGGTGCTGTTGCTGATATTCTTCGATTTCCACGTTATGGGAGCCCGTGAGGGTACGATAATTGCGGCGGTGCTCACCGGATTCGTCGTCAAGTTCTGGAACAAGCTCGTGCGGAAGCCGCTCGAGAAGCTCCTCGTTAAGTGAATCTTTCCGCTGTGGCTGGGATTATCCCGAACCAGTTCGGCGTACTGAACAGCTCCTCTCCGAGGGGCTGTTTTTTATGCAGTAAGCTCCCGCGGAGTACTGCTGACATCTTCGGCTCGTACAGTCCCGCCTGATCCGAACCGCACAGCCTCTGACGCGCTGAATCTCCGGACAGTGTAACTATCTCGGAATAAACCTGGATAAATTCCGAAACACAATAAAAACACCCCCGGACTTACGTCCGGGGGTGCGGTTAGTGTTTGTACTATCTGTCACTTATTGTTGATTACTTTCTCTTGCGGGAAGCTACAACAGCAGCGCCAGCCAGAGCAACTACGCCAGCAGCAACAGCTACGCCAGCAACGCCAGTCTCAGGGTTGCCCTTGTTAGCGTCAGCAGCGTTGTCAGCAGGAGCCTCAGCGGTAGCAGCCTCAGCGGTAGCAGCCTCAGCGGTAGCAGCCTCAGTGATAGCTACCTCAGCGGTATCAACTTCAGCAGTCTCAACCTCAGCGGTCTCTACCTCGAAGGTCTCAACCTCAGCTGTGTCGATGGAAACCTCAACGGTCTCCTCAGCAGGAGCGGTTGTCTCCTCGGGAGCCTTGGTCTCCTCGGGAGCAGCAGTGGTCTCAGCGGGAGCTGTAGTCTCAGCAGCCTTTGTGATATCCTCGCCCTTGGAGTTCAGAAGAGTGAAGTCAACGATCTCGAACTCATAAGCATCAGAATAGTTCTGGAGCCAGATCTGAGCATATGTATCAGTGGAAGCGAAGATAGGTGTATCCTGCATGTAAGTTACAGAGTACTCGCCTCTCTTAGCGCCAGCCTTGAACTGATAGGGCTTGTCGTTTGCGGAAGAGCCTTCGATGCCCCAACCGTACTGCTTCCAGCCAGTGGACTGGGAGTTGAAGCCCATATCACCGGAGATCCATGCGCCCTCAGCAACTGCGGACTCGATAGCTCTCTTATCAACAGCCTTGATGTTCAGAGTGAAACCGCAAAGGTCGGAAATCTGATCATAGGATGTGAACATAGGAACATTAACATCATCAGACAGAAGGCATGCGAACATACCTGCGCTGTTGATGCTGCCCTTGAATGGAGATGCTGCGAATGATGTGATTGTGCTTGCTGCAGCAACTACGACAGCAGAAGCAGCAGCGATAACATTTCTTAACTTCATAAGAAAAATCCTCCTAGATATTTTTGAGCGGATAGCAAACACTAAATCCTCTTTTATATTTTACAATAAACTTCAAAAAAAAGCAACTGTCATTTTAAACACAAATTACAGAAAAATTTAGTGAAAAGCAATAATATTTTTACCTTAATAATAAAATGCACCTTCGCATTCACGAAAGTGCATTTAGAATTACTTAATTGACTTAAAATCAGCCGTCTTTCCGGCAGGAAAGAGCCACTCCGGCAAGACCCAGCGCAGCTGCGCCTACCGCCGCCATGCTGAACGGAACGCCTGTGTTCGGGTTTCCGGGGGCTGTGGTGGTTCCGTTCGCACCGTTCGCACCGTTTGCCGCGTTGGTGCCGTTGGTTCCGGTCGCGCCCGCTGTGCCTGTTGTACCATTAGTGCCGTTCGTGCCGTTGGTTGTTCCTGCGCCGGTGGCGCCGTTCGTGCCGCCTGCGGCTCCGTTTGTTCCTGCTTCGCCTGTTGTACCCGCCGCACCGTTCGCACCGTTTGCTGTTCCGGTCACGCCGTTTACGATATCCTCGCCTGCGTTCACTACGCCGTTTACGACGTCCTCGCCCGCGCGAACCACGCCGCCGACTACTCCGCCGTTAGCCGAAGCGCCGACGCTGAGCGCTCCCGCCGCCGCGAGGGCTGCTGCAAGACTTAATAGCTTTCTCATATCAGTATCCCTTTCTTTATCGTATATCTTCAGGTATGCAGACCGGAAGCTGATGAAGCGCGAGGTGATCGAGAGCGTTTCCTCAGCTTCTGACTGCACAGAGTTATTATTTGCAGACTTGTCATCTTTATAAACGGGTATTTATTCCATTAAAGAGAGAGGGGAGAAAAAAATTTTCAAAAAATTTCTCAAACCCCTTGACATATCCTAAAAAATATGCTATAATCCTATCAAGTTGATAGGTAATCTAGTGATTAGAAAAGATGCCTGTCGGAAATATATTGTAACAGTAAAGGAGAACAACCATGAAAGTTTATCAGACAATAACCGACCTCGTAGGACGCACCCCCCTTCTCGAAGTAACAAAGATCGAGGCTGAGGAGCAGACCGGAGCAAAGATCTTTGCAAAGCTGGAGCTTTTCAATCCGGCAGGCAGCGTAAAGGACAGAGTAGCGGTCGCAATGATCAACGACGCTGAGAAGCGCGGCGTGCTCAAGCCCGACAGCGTGATCATCGAGCCGACCAGCGGAAACACCGGTATCGGCCTTGCAGCAGTAGCCGCAGCAAGGAACTACCGCATAATCATCGTAATGCCCGAGACCATGAGCGTTGAGCGCCGCAACCTGATGAAGGCGTACGGCGCGGAGCTGGTGCTTACCGACGGCGCAAAGGGCATGAAGGGCGCCATCGAGAAGGCGAACGAGCTTGCAAAGGAGATCCCCGGCGGCTTCATTCCGTCACAGTTCACCAACCCGGCTAACCCCTCCGCGCACGAGGCTTCCACAGGCCCCGAGATCTGGGAGGACACCGACGGTAAGGTAGACATCTTCGTTGCAGGCGTAGGCACCGGCGGAACCGTCAGCGGCGTGGGCAGATACCTCAAGTCCAAGAACCCCGGCGTTAAGGTCGTTGCAGTTGAGCCGAAGAGCTCCCCGGTTCTTTCCGAGGGCAAGTCCGGCCCGCACAAGATCCAGGGTATCGGCGCAGGCTTCGTTCCGGAGACCCTCGACACCAAGATCTACGACGAGATCATTCCCGTTGAGAACGAGGACGCTTTCGCAACAGGCAGACGTATCGCACGCACCCAGGGCGTTCTGGTAGGTATTTCCTCCGGCGCGGCTATGTGGGCTGCTATCCAGCTTGCAAAGCGCCCCGAGAACAAGGGCAAGAACATAGTTGTCCTCCTCCCCGATACCGGCGAGAGATACCTCTCCACCGCTATGTTCGCTGAATAAGCTGTTTTCACAGGTTTCTTCCTCAATATATACATATACCGCCCCGGAGAGTATTCGTTCCGGGGCGATTTTTTTTCAGCTTACTGCTTGACTATTATAAATATATGGGGTATAATAAGTCCAGAAGCTGTTTTTACAGCACTGCGCGTATTATAACGCCTCTAAAATACAAATAGTTATGGCTGGAGGTCGTAAATTGTATAGTCTTATCAGGGTCGGCGAGGATACTTGGTACGCCCCGACCCCTACAAATATAGGAATTTTCCGTTATTCCGGGCGGGAGGTCTGCATGATAGACGCAGGCTCCCGGGACATAGCCGCGGGAGTTCTGGAGCAGGTAAGATCCCATGGCTGGGAGCTGAAAAAGCTGTTCCTGACGCACTCCCACGCCGACCACGTAGCCGGAGCCGCGTTCCTGCGGGAGCAGACCGGCTGCGAGGTCTGCGCGCCGGGGATTTCCGCGGCGGCGGTGGAGCACAGCTTCCTTATCCCAGTGACCCTCTACGGCGGAAGCACCACCCCGGAGATGTGCTCCAGGCTGCTGACCCCGCCCCCCTGCGCCTGCTCGGAGCTTTCCAGGGACGCGCTCCCGCCGGGGCTTGATTTTGAGCGCCTGGACGGCCACGACATGGCGCAGGCGGCGTTCCGCACCCGGGACGGCGTGTGGTTCACGGCGGACGCCATAGTCAGCGCCGGAGACTTGCAGAAGCACCGTATCTCGTTCGTGTATTCGCAGGAGCAGCACCGTGAGTCCCTCGCGCGGCTCAGCGGGTTCAGCGGGAAGCTGTTCATTCCCGCCCACGATGTTCCCTGCGAGGATATCGCGCCGCTGGTTCAGGAGAACCTCGCCGCTATGAACGAGGTCGCAGCCGACATCGAGGAGATGTGCGGAACTCCGCAGACCATCGACGACCTCATCGCAAAGTGCCTCGAAAAGTACCATATCCGGCTGTACCTCATGCAGTATCTTCTCGTGGGGCAGACCGTCCGAAGCTACGTCACCTGGCTGCTTAAAACCGGACGTATCGAGCCGGTTTACGAGGGAACGCGGCTCCTTTTCCGCAGGATACAGCAATTACAGAGCGGATAATCGTGTGGCAATATACGGATAGTAATGCGGATTACAGACGCGCCGTCGGGAAGGGAATACTCCCGGAATAACGCAAATGTTACACGATAAACGCATGAGTGTGAAACAAATCTACAACCCTAAGAAATATGTCTATAAAAAATAACAGGAGGTATACCATGCCAGACTACCACGACCCGAACCTCACCGCGCAGGAGCGCGCGGAAGCACTGACCGACACGCTGACAGTCCAGCAGCAGGCGGAGCAGCTCAAATACGACGCACCGGCGATCCCTTCCGCAGGACTTCCCGCCTACAACTGGTGGAACGAGGGACTCCACGGAGTTGCCCGGGCGGGTACGGCGACGATGTTCCCGCAGGCGATAGGCCTTGCGGCGATGTTCGACCGGGAAATGCTCCGGAAGTGCGCGGATATAACCTCCACGGAGGCGCGCGCGAAGTACAATGCGGCGAGCCGCCACGGCGACCGCGACATCTACAAGGGTCTGACCCTCTGGGCGCCCAACGTGAATATTTTCCGCGACCCGCGCTGGGGCAGGGGTCACGAGACCTACGGCGAGGACCCGTACCTCACCTCTGAGCTTGGCAAGGAGTACGTCCGGGGGCTCCAGGGCGACGGGAAGTATCTGAAAACCGCCGCCTGCGCGAAGCATTTCGCGGTACACAGCGGCCCCGAGGCGGAGCGCCACACCTTCGACGCGCAGGTATCCCCGAAGGACATCGAGGAGACCTATCTGCCGGCGTTCCGCGCCCTGGTCAAGGACGCGCACGTTGAAAGCGTGATGGGCGCTTATAATCTCGTGAACGGCGAACCTGCCTGCGCAAGCCCGTTCCTCATGGGGAAGCTGAAGGAATGGGGCTTCGACGGCTATTTCACCTCCGACTGCTGGGCTATCCGGGACTTCCACACCACCCACTGCATAACCGCCACCGCGCCGGAGTCCGCCGCCCTCGCGCTGAAGGCAGGCTGCGACATGAACTGCGGCAATACATACCTCCACGTGCTTGCGGCGCTCGAAAAGGGGCTGGTTTCCGAGGAGGATATCCGCCGCGCCTGCGTACACGTAATGCGCACCAGAATACGTCTCGGTCAGCTTGACAAAACCGAATATGACGACATTCCGCTGACCGCCGTTTCAACGGAGGAAAGCAAGCAGCATTCCCTGGAGTGCGCGCTGCGCTCCGCCGTTCTGCTGGAAAATAACGGTATACTCCCGCTTTCGGACAAGCTCGGAACCATCGCGGTGATAGGTCCGAACGCCGACAGCCGCGAGGCGCTCACCGGGAACTACAACGGCACCGCCGACGAGTACGTGACGTTCCTGGACGGCATAAGGGAGCGGTTTTCCGGACGTATTCTGTACTCCCAGGGCTGCCACCTCTACAAGGACCGCACCCAGGGTCTCGCGCAGCCCGGCGACCTGTATTCCGAGGCGCTTGCCATGGCGGAGTGCGCCGACGTGGTCGTAGCCTGCGTAGGTCTAGACGCGACCCTCGAGGGCGAGGAGGGCGACACCGGCAACGAGTTCAGCTCCGGCGACAAGCCCGACCTGCGCCTCCCGGAGAGCCAGCGTATTCTCCTCCGGAAGCTGGAGGAGCTCGGCAAGCCGCTTGTTATCGTGCTTGCGGCGGGAAGCTCGGTCAACGTTGAGGTGAAGTGCAACGCGCTGCTGGATATGTGGTATCCGGGTCAGCTGGGCGGACGTGCGCTCGCGAATCTGCTTTTCGGCGACGTCTCCCCGAGCGGAAAGCTCCCGGTGACGTTCTACAGAACGGCTGACCTCCTGCCGGATATCCATGACTACAGCATGAAGGGCAGGACGTACCGCTACTGCACAGATGAGAATGTACTCTACCCGTTCGGGCACGGTCTGAGCTACGCGGACGTGCGCTGCGTGAATATGGAAATAGTCAGCGGCACGGACGTTGAAGTCACGGTGGAGAACCGCAGCGATATCCCGGCGGAGGAGGTCGTGCAGGTCTATATCAAGAGCTGCAATGAGGATTCCGTGCCGAACCGCTCTCTGTGCGGTTTCCAGCGGGTGAGACTGGAGCCGCATGAAACTAAGGCGGTGCATATCCCGGTGCCCTCAGCGGCTTTTCAGACCGTTCTTTCCGACGGGTCGCGCGAGGTGCTTCCGGGCAGATATACGCTGTTCGCGGGGATAGATACGGCTTCGGAGCTTCTTCAGCAGGATATATTCATCAACTAAAAATCGGGCGCAGCCGTATCTGACTGCGCCCTGATTTACTTTTCGAGAAGTACTGCCGCCTGGCTTCCGATACCCGCTCCCGCAAGCCCCAGCCCCTCTTCGGTGGTCGCCTTCACGCTGACCTGCGTGATGTCGCAGCCGAACGCCGCCGCGAGGTTCTCCCGCATTGCGGGGATATGCTTTGCGAGCTTCGGGCGCTCCGCGATTATCGTCAGGTCGAGGTTGCCGAGCCGGAACCCCGCGCCCTCCATGCGGCGAATGACCTCCGCAAGCAGCTTCATGCTGTCCGCGCCCTTGTACTGCGGGTCGCTGTCCGGGAAAAGCTTCCCGATGTCGCCCATCGCGAGTGCGCCGAGTATCGCGTCCATCAGGGCGTGCACCGCGACATCCGCGTCCGAGTGACCGAGAAGTCCAAGCTCGCAGGGTACCTCCACGCCGCACAGAATGAGCTTCCGCTCCGGAACCAGGCGGTGTACGTCGTAGCCTGTGCCGATCCTTATCATGAAATCAACTCCTTACTACTATAATACAGCATGCGCGGGGATTTGTCAACTCCGCCTGAAATCGCATAAAAATTGAAAAAAGCCCTTGACAAGCCGGGATATATGTGGTATAATGGTGATACCTCGAATGGGGCTTATTTTTTTGTGTCTTTTTATGGATACGGTTGAGCCGCCGTTTAAACCCGCAATCCCGCGGCCGAGGGAGGCAATAATGCCCGCAACGGGCAAGAAAATAGGAGGTGCCGAAAGTGAGAGTTAAAATTACACTGGCGTGTACAGAATGCAAACAGCGCAACTACAACACCATGAAGAACAAGAAGAACGATCCTGACAGACTTGAGATGAACAAGTACTGCCGCTTCTGCAAAAAGCATACTCTTCACAAGGAAACCAAGTAATCAGGAGGAGTCAGAATGGCAAACGAGATCGACGAGATTAAGAACGTTGGCAAAGACACTCCCGATGCTTCCGATGTGAAGGATAGCGCAGACTCCAAGAAGTCAAAGGATAAGGACAAGTCCAAAAAGGCTGCGTCCGCAAAGAAGCCCAAGAAGGGTATCGTAAAGTACTTCAAGGATTGCAAGGCTGAGTTCAAGAAGGTCGTATGGCCCACACCGAAGAGCACAACGAACAACACTATCGTTGTTATCGTCGTATGTCTGGTGGCTGGACTGTTCATCTTCGGTATCGACTCGCTTTTCGCATTCCTCAACAAAGTGATACTGGGCTGACAGGTTCAAGGGGGTAAACATGGCTGACACAGAGGCAAAATGGTATATACTTCACACATATTCCGGCTACGAAAACAAGGTCGCTAACGACATCATGAAGGTCGTTGAGAACAGAAATCTTCAGAACGTAATCGAGGAGGTCTACCTCCCCGTTGAAATGACCAAGCAGACCAAGGAAAACGGCAAAGAGGTCGAGGTCGAGGAAAAGCTGTTCCCGAGCTATGTGTTCGTCAAGATGATCATTACTAACGAGTCATGGTACATCTGCCGCAACACAAGAGGCGTTACCGGTTTCGTAGGTCCAGGGTCGCAGCCTACTCCTCTGAGCGAAGAAGAGGTCAAGAACCTCGGTATTATTGAGAAGGAAACCTCGATTTCCTTCGACGCTGGCGACAGAGTCAGCATCAAGTCCGGCCCGCTTGAGGGCTTCGAGGGCGTCGTTAAGAGCATTGATCTCGAGCACAGCACCGCTGACGTCGATGTATCCATGTTCGGAAGATCCACCCCGGCTACACTTGAGCTTTCAGCTATCGCCAAGATCTGACGCTTACGCGCAGACAAACTTCAAGTTTTTTATGGAGGATAAAAAATCATGGCACAGAAGGTTACAGGATTTATAAAGTTACAGATCCCTGCCGGTAAAGCAACACCTGCGCCCCCTGTTGGTCCTGCACTGGGTCAGCACGGCGTTAATATCATGGCATTCACCAAGGAGTTCAACGAGCGCACAAAGGATAAGGCAGGTCTCATAATCCCTGTTGTTATCACAGTTTACGCTGACAAGAGCTTCTCTTTCATTACAAAGACCCCTCCCGCAAGCGTTCTCATCAAGAAGGCTTGCAAGATCGAGAGCGGTTCCGGCGTTCCCAACAAGACCAAGGTCGCAAAGATCACTAAGGCTCAGCTCCAGGAGATCGCTGAGACCAAGATGCCCGACCTGAACGCAGCTAACCTCGACACAGCTATGTCTATGATCGCTGGTACTGCACGTTCCATGGGCGTAGAGGTCGTTGACTGATAACACCCCCGTACTACTAAAACACTAAATTCAGTGGGAGGATCTATTCCGCTTGACCACAAGGAGGATTTTTTAATGAAACACGGAAAGAAGTATGTAGAGAGCACCAAGCTCGTTGAGTCCACTAAGGTTTACGAGTCCGCTGAAGCTTTCGATTTAGTATGCAAGACCGCTAAGGCTAAGTTCGACGAGACTGTTGAGCTGCACGTTCGTCTGGGCGTTGACTCCCGCCACGCTGACCAGCAGGTCAGAGGCGCAGTTGTACTGCCCAACGGTACCGGTAAGAAGGTACGCACCCTGGTATTCTGCAAGGCTGACAAGGAGCAGGCTGCCAAGGACGCTGGCGCAGATTACATCGCTGACAACGACACCGTTGCTAAGATCAACGGCGGCTGGATGGACTTCGAAGTTGTTATCGCAACTCCCGATATGATGGGCGTTGTTGGTAGACTCGGTAAGGTCCTCGGTCCGAGAGGCCTCATGCCTAACCCCAAGGCTGGTACTGTTACCCCTGACGTAGCTAAGGCTGTTCAGGAAGCTAAGGCTGGTAAGATCGAGTATCGTCTTGACAAGGCTAACATCATTCACTGCCCCATCGGCAAGGCGTCTTTCGGCGCAGAGAAGCTCGAGCAGAACTTCAACGCACTGATGGAGGCTGTTGCTAAGGCTAAGCCTGCCGCAGCAAAGGGTCAGTATATCAAGAGCTGCACAGTTTCTTCCACAATGGGTCCTGGCGTTAAGGTCAACACCATCAAGTTCGGTGTTTAATTGCTGGGTTTGAAGAAATGATCTAGACCGTCCGTCCGGTTGACAGGTCAGGATTTCCTGACGGGTCGCCGGAGGGCGGTTTTCGTTTTACTTAAATACCTAATATTACTTTTTAATTACATCGGAGGATAATATGGAGATAACAAAATCGCTGATCAGTGCTGCGACTGTCATTATTATGCTGCTGACCGGCTGCGCTACTAAGCCGGAACAGTCCGGCACACCCACACAGGGCGGCGAATCTAACATCACGGAGGAAACCAACATGGAACTTTCACAGAAAACTTTCGCGCCGGACGAGCAGCACGTCAAGCTCATCGGAAGAACAGGCGAGGCGGAGGGTATCCGCTGGCTGGCGCTTTCCGCGAGCGGAGTTGAGTTCACGTTCACCGGAACCAGCGCGGCGTTCACGATAGTCGGCGACAACATGATAACTAACGCCGAGAAGCAGCCGAGATACGCGGTTTACATCAACGGCGAACAGACCATGGATAATCTCGTAGATTCCGCAGAGGCTACGGTCACGGTTTTCACCGCCGACGAGGCGCAGGAGACCACCGTAAAGCTGCTGAAGCTCTCCGAGGCTCAGGAATCCACCATGGGCATCAAGGATATCAGCATTACCTCCGTCGGCGAGGCTAAGCCCACCGCCGAGAAGGAACTCAAGATCGAGTTCATTGGCGACTCCATCACCTGCGGCTACGGCGTTGACGACGAGGACCGCGATCACCACTTCAAGTGCTCCACCGAGGACGCTACGAAGGCGTACGCGTTCAAGACCGCCCAGGCGCTGGACGCTGACTATAGCCTGGTATCCTACAGCGGCAACGGAATAATTTCCGGCTACACTAACGACGGCAAGAAGGTAGAGAGCCAGCAGGTACCGCCGGTCTACACCAAGTTCGCGAAGAGCTGGGGCAACTACAACGGCATATTCAACGTTTCCGACCTCGACTGGGATTTCAGCAAGTTCCAGCCGGATTTCGTGGTTATAAACCTCGGAACCAACGACGCAAGCTACACAAAGGGCGACAAGGAGAAGGTGCTCGAGTACGCCGACGCATACGCGGAGTTCCTCAAGGTTGTACGCGAGAAGAACCCGAACGCGCACATCATCTGCTCCCTCGGTGTGATGGGCGCTGACCTGATGGTAGGCGTGAAGAAGGCGGCTGAGAAGTACACCGAGGAGACCGGCGACACCAACATCTCAACCTTCCAGTTCAAGACCCAGGACGGCAACGCCAACGGCTACGCCGCAGACTGGCACCCCACCGCAAAGACCCACGACATCGCAGCGGCTGAACTGACCGAATACATCAAGTCGCTGATGTAAATTAGGAATTAGGAATTATGATGTCCCGCCGCGCGGGACGAGATTAAAATAGCAGATTCAAAACAAAAGGCAAAGCAGACTTAAAACTGCTTTGCCTTTTTCGTTCATTTGAAATCACCGCGCGAAGCGCGCTCATTAATTCCGAATTCCGAATTCATAATTCCGAATTAAAAATATCAGGCGCCCCTGGGGAGCGCCTGATATTTAAAATCAATTCTTGCTCTTGATGTACTCGTCCATAGCCTTAGCCGCAGTCTTGCCTGCGCCCATTGCCAGGATTACGGTAGCAGCGCCTGTTACAGCGTCGCCGCCTGCGAATACGCCCTCGCGGGAGGTCTGACCGTTCTCGTCTGCGATGAAGCAGCCGTGCTTGTTGGTGTCCAGTCCCTTTGTGGTGTTTCTGATGAGCGGGTTCGGGGAAGTACCGATGGACATTACAACGCAGTCAACATCGAGTACGAACTCGCTGTTCGGCTTCTCGACAGGTCTGCGGCGGCCGGAAGCGTCAGGCTCGCCAAGCTCCATCTCAACGCACTTCATGCCGGTTACGAACTTGTGCTCGTTGCCCAGTATTTCAACGGGGTTGTTGAGGGTCTTGAAGATGATGCCCTCCTCCATTGCGTGCTCTACTTCTTCCTTACGTGCGGGCATTTCGTCCAGACCGCGGCGGTATACTATGTATACGTTCTCGGCGCCAAGACGCTTTGCACAGCGAGCTGCGTCCATTGCAACGTTGCCGCCGCCTACAACCGCAACGCTTGTGTTCTTCTTGATAGGAGTGTCGCTCTCAGGCTTGTATGCCTTCATGAGGTTAACTCTGGTGAGGAACTCGTTAGCGGAGTAAACGCCCTTGAAGTTCTCACCGGGGATATTCATGAATCTCGGCAGACCTGCGCCGGAACCGATGAATATAGCCTCGAAGCCCTGCTCAAACAGCTCGTCGACTTCGATGGTGCGTCCTACAACGACGTTGGTGTTTACCTTAACGCCCATAGCGATGAGGTTGTCAACCTCGTGCTGAACGATGGACTTCGGCAGTCTGAACTCAGGGATACCGTAAACGAGAACGCCGCCTGCGAGGTGGAGCGCTTCGAAAACAGTAACGTCATAGCCGAGCTTAGCGAGGTCGCCCGCGCATGTCAGACCGGAAGGACCTGCGCCGATGATAGCTACCTTGTGTCCGTTCGGAGCGGGAACAGCGGGAGCCTCTGTTGCGTGCACATTGTGCCAGTCGGCAACGAACCTCTCAAGACGGCCGATAGCTACCGGCTCGCCCTTGATGCCGCGTACGCACTTGCTCTCGCACTGGGTCTCCTGGGGACATACGCGTCCGCAGACAGCCGGCAGGGAGCTTGACTGGTGGATAACCTGATAAGCGCCTTCAAAATCGCGCTCCTTAATCTTTGCGATGAATTCCGGAATGTTGATGGAAACCGGGCAGCCGCTCTGGCAGGGCTTCTTGGGGCAGTGCAGGCAGCGGTTTGCCTCGTCGACGGCCTGCTCCTCGGTGTAGCCGAGAGCTACTTCCTTGAAGTTCTTGTTGCGGACATTCGGGTCCTGAACGGGCATTTCGTTCTTCTTAAGGCTCATGTTAGGCATCTTACTTTACCTCCTTTTTGTAGAGGTTGCAGACCTCTTCGCGCTTTCTGGTCTCGAATTCCTTGTACATCGTACCGCGCTCCATAGCCTCGTCGAAGTCAACAAGGTGACCGTCGAAGTCGGGACCGTCAACACAGGCGAACTTAGTCTCGCCGCCTACGGTCAGACGACATCCGCCGCACATGCCAGTGCCGTCGATCATTATGGGGTTCATGGAAACTACGGTCTTTATGCCGTACTCCTTGGTGAGCTTACATACGAACTTCATCATTACCAGCGGGCCGATAGCGATTACTTCGTCGTACTGGTTTCCTGCCTTGATGAGCTCCTCAAGCGCGTTGGTAACGAGACCCTTCTCGCCGTGGCTGCCGTCGTCGGTCATCAGCTTCATTACGTCGGAAGCCGCCTTGAATTCGTCCTCTAGGATAACGAGATCCTTGTTTCTGAAGCCTACGATGCTGTGAACCTCAGCGCCCAGGTGGTGGAGCTTCTTTGCGATGGGGTATGCGATAGCGCAGCCTACGCCGCCGCCTACTACAGCGACCTTCTTCAGACCTTCAGTGTGGCTCGGAACGCCGAGGGGTCCTACGAAGTCGTGAATGAACTCGCCCTCTTCGAGGTGGTTCAGCTTTTCAGTTGTAGCGCCCACGATCTGGAAGATGATCGTGATAGTGCCCTTTTCTCTGTCAAAGTCCGCGATAGTCAGCGGGATTCTCTCTCCCTCTGCGTCAACTCTGAGGATTATGAACTGTCCCGGTTCAGCCTTCTTGGCGATCATCGGAGCGTCAACTTCCATAAGAGTAACTGTGGGGTTGAGGATTTTCTTGGTAAGAATCTTGTACATTCTCCTGTGTCCTCCTGAATAATTTGGCGGCTGCGCCCGGAAGTGGGCATGTCCGTCTATACGATACCATTATACCATGTTTAAGGTGTGTTTTGCAAGGGTTAATTATGTCAAGTGAGGGGATTTGTGCATTATCACGATTTAGTTTGTGCATTTCGACAAATATCTGAATAACCCGCCGCACTTTTGAAATAAGTCCGCGAACCGGACGCCAAAATTCCGAATTCTGAATTCCGAATTAAATTCAGTATCGCGGGCTGAATCCGTTCCTGTGGCAATATGCTTCCCAGGAAACACTTAACAAGCCAGCATTTGAAATAAGTCCGCGAAGCGGACACCAAAATTCCGAATTCCGAATTCTGAATTCTGAATTCCGAATTAAACTCAGTATTGCCGGCTGAATTTTGTCTTGTAGTAATATATCCCCCAGAACAGCCCGAACAGACCGCCCATGATATGACCGAACTGTGAAACGGCGTCCGGAGTGAAGGCGCTGACTATCTCGCGGCCGAGGTAGATAGCGGCGACAAGCAGCAGCGAGAGCGGTATCTCGCCCTTCTTTACGTTGGTGAAGGCGCTGAGAATTATCATCATGAATACGATGCCGCTTGCGCCGATGACGCCGGTGTCGAAGAATATGCAGTTGATGATACCGCTGGCGATACCGGTCACAAGTATCATGAACGCGAGGTTCCCGCTGCCGTACTTTTCCTCGACCACTGGACCTACCAGGAGCATGAGCAGCATGTTGCTCGCGTAGTGCTCCCAGCCGGAGTGCCCGAAGAAGTATGTAATGCAGCGCACGTAGGTCATGGGGTCAAGCAGGGAAGGGTGCCCGTAGCACACCATGACGTACTTGTTGAGCCAGCCTCCGGTGAGCGCGTTCACCGCCACCAGCACGAGGCATACCGCCGCGTAGGTCAGCACCACGGGGCAGTTGTAGGATATCTTGAACTTAGGTTTATTTGCAGGCATTTTGACCTCCTGGAAATTTTACGGAAACTGTATCAAAAACGGCGCAGCTTTTCTGAACAAACGTGCTATAATAAGCTCAGAAAGGGGCGATGGACTTATGACGCTGCTGTATATACTTTTAATGCCGATACTGATCCTTCTGGACTGCGCCAAAAAAATGAAATAACAGTACCCCCGCGGCTCATGGGCATGCAGGGGGTGCTTTGTTTTATCTGCGCCTTCCGCCGCCTCCGCCGCTGCGGTGACCTCCGCCTCCGCTGTGGCGGCTTCCGCCGGAGGAGCTGCTGCTTATCCGGTGGGACGTCGTGTATTCGCGAACGAATACGTCGCCGCGCTGAGTGAACCGCGTCAGGCTGCCGTCCATGTATCTTCGCGCGGACACCGGGGCGCGCTTTTTGTACGTTGCCGCTTGGGAATTCGCTACGCATACCGCGATTATCAGCGCGACGATCACGCCGCCGACGTGCCCGATGTTGATGTCCACCTTCGATGGGACGGAATCGTGCGACCGCAGGTACGCGCAGTAGTTCGTGACCGCCGCGTAGTAGTTGTCGCCGCCGGAGCTGTCCAGACCGTCGTATACCGCGTCGAATATGCTGTCTATCCTGGGCTGGTACATGTCGTAGGCGCGGTCGGTGCAGTATATCTGATCGACCTTTCCGCTTCCCGCCTGCACCAGCATGAGCACGATGGAATCGCTGTACTCGCCGAAGCAGCGGTTGTGGAACTCCTTGGCGTAGGAGCGCTCCGAAAGCCCGTCAAGGCTGGCGTTTCCGAGGATAACACCGACATTCGCGTGTATCTCCCGGGCGGTGCTGTCCAGGAGATCGAGAAGCTCCTGCGCCTGCTCGCCGCTGAGGGCGTCCTGGTGATCCTCAAGCGCGCCGAAATAGCCGTAGTCCTCCTCGGCGGAGCACTCCGCGCCGAGCGCCCCGGACATGACGAAGATCACAGCGCAGACGAGCACGGGGAGCATTCTTTTGATAAGCTTAAGCAAAAAGCACACCCCCTAACAGACCCAGCAGCACGCCGAGCACGATGAACAGCCCCGCGCCGAACAGGAATTTTTTCAGCTCGCTCACCGGTAGTATCCCGAAATTGCAGCCGGTCTGACCGTTCATCACGAACGGGTAATCCCTGCCCTTGTATGTATAGTTGAGGAACCACACCGGAAGCAGTCCGTAAACCGTCTGCTGCTTTGTGAAGCTGATATTCCGGCGCTTCTCCGCGATGGTGCTGTAGCCGTTCATATCCGAGCGGAGGAGATCGGCAGCAGCGTCCGAAATGCGCTTGTCGATGACCGGCGCGGCATCCTGGGCGGTGACGTCGTACTTTTCAGCTCCGCAGCCGGAGAGGTAGCTCATCGAAAACGGCTTGATACCCGTGTAGTCGAACGGCTCTATGCTTTCCATCAGGCTGTCGTCGATACGCTTCGAGCCGTCGCAGGGGACTCTTACGAACGTCATTTCCGCGCGGCGGGTGACATTGAATATCTTGGTGTTAGTGAACCGCGTGTCGCCTACCCGCCAGGAATGCACCTTGTGACCCTCGGCTTCCATGAATGCGTCCACCGTGCCGCTTTTCAGCCAGTAGGGGACGTACAGCGGGGTGATGTTCTGTATCTGGGCTTCGCTGGCGAATCCCTTCGGAAGCAGGAACTTCCCCTTGCAGTACTCTTTGAACGCGGTCTCCGCCTGCTCGCGGGTCCTGGTGAAGGGGATTATCAGGTTAGGTCTGAACTCGCCGGAGAGCCGCCCGGTCAGTATGACCGGAGTGTGGCAGAAGTGGCAGCGCGTCGAGGCGGTCAGGCTGTCGCAGATGACTCCCGCGCCGCAGTTCGGGCAGGTGTAGAGCGCGGAGGCTCCCGCGAACTCCTCCGCCTGCCGGTTGGATTCGTCCTGAGCGGCTTCCTGCTCGGCTTCGAGGTTCTCCTGCGAAAGCTCGAAGCCCTCGTTCTCGGCGAACCGCTTCTTGATGTCCTCCTCGGTGAATTCGCTGTCGCAGAACAGGCACTTGAACTTCCCGAGGGCGTTGTTGTATTCCAGCGCCGCGCTGCAGTTCGGGCACTGGTAGGTGACGGTCTTTATCTCCATGTATGCTCCTTATGAGTTTACTGTTATCGAACCGAGGGTCTCGCCTATGCTGCCGTTTATCACGATGTCGGCTTCGTCGTCCGCGGAGGTCGGCGACTTGTTTATCACCGCCAGCCGCCTGCCGTTGAAGAACCTTATCAGCCCCGCCGCAGGCTGCACCGCGAGGGAGGTCCCGCCGATAATCAGCAAGTCGGCGTCGGATATCGCGTTTATCGCCGCGTTTATGTCGGATTCGTTGAGCGGCTCCTCGTAGAGCACTACGTCGGGCTTGACTATCCCGCCGCAGGAGCAGCGCGGAACTCCGTCGGCGGAGGCGATGAACTCCAGCCCGTAGGACTTCCCGCATTTCATGCAGTGATTCCGGCGAACCGAACCGTGCAGTTCGATGACGTTTTTGCTGCCCGCGTCCGAATGCAGTCCGTCGATGTTCTGGGTCACAACTGCGGATAGCTTCCCGGCGCGCTCCAGCTCCGCGAGCTTGAGATGAGCGGCGTTCGGCTTCGCGGCGGGGTATATCATGCGGTCGCGGTAGAACCGGAAGAACTCCTCCGGGTCAGCCATGAAAAAGCTGTGGGAGATTATCTGCTCCGGCGGGTACTTGTATTTCATGTTGTATAGCCCGTCCTGCGAGCGGAAGTCCGGTATGCCGCTTTCGGTGGAAACTCCCGCGCCGCCGAAGAACACTATTTTTTCGCTTTCGTCGATTATTGACTGTAAGTCCATGATGTTACCTCCTGAGTGCTTGAATGATAAAGCGGGCTGTTTCCCCAGGCGCTTCGGTGTTTATCTCATGTCCGGCGCCTCTGATGACCGTTAGCCGTGCCTGCGGGAGGATACTTTCCAGTTCCCGCGCGGCGCTGATGTTGGCTTTGTCGCGCTCTCCGCAGGCTATTGACACGGGACATTCTATTCTGGCCAGCGACGGCGTGAAGTCCAGACGCGCCATGTCTCCGGTGAGGGATATCATCTGCTTTTTGGTAAGCCCGGAGCCTGCGAACGACTTCTCCGGCATGAGCCGGAAAACCGCGCCCTGGAATCTGAGCAGAGCCTTCGGCATACGGAACTGAGGAGCCGCAAGCGCCAGTCCCCGCACCGAGCCGGGACGGTCCGCCGCGTAATTCAGCGCCAGAACCGCGCCCAGCGACAGCCCGCACAGGAACAGCGGCTGACCCAGTTCGTCCAGATATCGGCTGAATCCGGAGTATAGTTCGCCGTAGCTTCCGCCGCCGATGAATGCGGACAGCTCCGGGCACAGCACGTCTTCCTGCGGGAGAAGCTCTGCGGTTTTGTTCCACGCTCCGGCGGTCTGCCCCAGGCCGTGTATCAGGATAGTTTTCACTGTGCCGCCCTCCTTGTAATTTATCCTGATTCAAAGTATATCACAAATTGCACAATATTTCAATATATGCGGGGTTTAAATTTAACTCCGCCGGAGGAAAAATCCTATTGACAAATCAGGCGAAGTAGTATATAATAACTAGTAACGAATAATCAGCGAAATTCTATGGCTTTTAAGGCGGCACCGTGATGCCGGCAAGGTTGTTTGAGTTCGTATGGGGAGTGCTGCACCGAAAAGGGGGCAGTGCATTTTGTACACACATCACAGCCTGCCGTATATCCGGCGGGCTTTTTCATTCTGGCAGAAAGGTAGTGATATCCGTGTGTACCGTAGACGGGCTTGTGCAGAAAGCTGAAATAATGGACGAAAGCTCGATGGCGAGGGCAGTCACCCGTATTTCGTTTGAGATGATCGAACGCAATAAGGGCACTGACAGTCTTTGCCTTATCGGGCTTTTTTCGCGCGGGGCGGTTCTCGCAAAGCGCATAGCCGCGCGTATCGCCGAGATAGACGGCGGCGAGATACCGGTGGGTCTGCTGGATATCACTCCGTTCCGGGACGACAAGCCCCGGGGAGGCTGCCCGGACAACAGCGAGATACCGTTCGACATCACCGACAAGCGCGTTGTGATAGTCGACGACGTTATCTTCACCGGGCGCACCGCGAGAGCCGCGATAGACGGCATAATGTCCCGGGGACGCCCGATGCTGATACAGCTCGCGGCGCTTGTTGACAGGGGACACAGGGAGCTTCCGATACGCGCTGACTACATCGGGAAGAACCTGCCGACCTCCCGGGAAGAAACGGTCAAGGTGCTCGTAAAGGAGCTCGACGGCTGCGATAAAGTTGTGATATACACTCAATGTCCCGCGGAATAACGGGAATCCGAATCATAAAGAAAACACAAGGAGGGCAGAATGGACTTATTACTGAAAAACGGCTATGTGGTTGACAGCGCCAGCGGCTTCGAGGGAAAGGCGGATATCCTTATCCACGATAACCGGATACGCGAGGTCGGGGAGGACATCTCCGCGCCGGAGGCTCAGACGGTGGACTGCGCCGGGCTGACGGTTATCCCGGGAATATGCGATATGCACGTGCATTTCCGCGACCCCGGACAGACCCACAAGGAAGATATCATCACCGGCGGAAATGCGGCGGCGGCGGGCGGCGTGACTGCGGTAGCGTGCATGCCGAACACCAACCCCACTATAGACAATGCAGAAACGGTGCATTACATTCTTGAAAAGGCGAAGGAAGCGAAGACCCGCGTCTATCCGGTCGGGAGCATTACCAAGGGGCTGGGCGGCGTTGAGATGTGCGACTTTGAGGAGCTGCATAAGGCGGGCTGCGTGGCGGTCTCCGACGACGGCAGACCCGTAAAGAACGCCCGCATAATGGCTGAGGCTATGGTGAAGGCTCACTACGCGGGAATGAAGGTCATCTCCCACTGCGAGGATCTCGACATCGTGAACGGCGGCATAATGAACTACGGCGAGGTATCGAAGGAACTCGGCGTGAAGGGTATCCACCGCCTGAGCGAGGATATAATAACAGAGCGCGAGATAACGCTTGCCGCAGACCTGGAAGTGCCGATTCACATTGCGCACGTTTCCACCGCGCAGAGCATGCAGAACATACGCACCGCGGCGAGATTCGGCACGATGGTGACCTGCGAGACTGCTCCGCATTATTTCATGCTGACCGACGAGCTGCTCCGCAGCCGCGACGCGGACTACAGAATGAACCCTCCGCTGCGCACGGCGGCTGACGTCCAGGCGATAACCGAGGGCGTTATAGACGGCACGATCGACTGCATAATCACCGACCACGCGCCCCACGCGCCGGAGGAAAAGGCGGATTTTGAGAAGGCTCCGAACGGCGTTGTCGGTCTGGAGACCTCCCTTGCGGCGACGCTCACCGCGCTGTACCACACCGGGAAGATATCGCTCCAGCGCATAGTTACGCTGATGTGCGTGAACCCGAGGCGGATACTCTCGATACCCGGCGGCTCGCTGAGACCCGGCGATATCGCGGATATATGCATTTTCGACCCGAACGAGGAGTGGGTAGTCGACCCGGCGAAGCTTCACTCGAAGTCGAAGAACACCTGCTTCAAGGGAATGACCCTCAAGGGCAGGGTAAAATATACAGTACTGGACGGAAAAATAGTTTATACCGACGGCATAGACTGAGATAGAAAGGAAGAAACACATGTCACTCGACAGACTCATCGAAAAGATCGAAAAGACCCAGAACCCCTCCGTTGCAGGGCTTGACCCCAAGCTCGCATATGTTCCGGAGTACATCAAGGAGAAGTGCTTCGAGAAGTACGGCGAGACCCTCAAGGGCGCTGCGAAGGCTCTGCTGGAATTCAACAAGGGGCTTATCGACGCGCTGTACGATATCGTCCCCGCAGTGAAGCCGCAGGCGGCTTATTATGAGATGTACGGTCCGGCGGGCGTCAAGGCTCTCTACAAGACCCAGGAGTACGCGCGCAGCAAGGGTATGTACGTCATCACCGACGGCAAGCGCAACGACATCGGCACCACGATGGAGGCATACGCGGCGGCTCATCTGGGCAAAGTACAGGTAGGCAGCCAGACCTACGAGCCGTTCCTCGGCGATGCGCTGACTGTAAACGGCTACCTCGGCAGCGACGGCATAAAGCCGCTTCTCGCTACCTGCCGCGACAACGACAAGGGTATTTTCGTGCTCGTAAAGACCTCCAACCCCAGCTCCGGCGAGCTTCAGGACAAGAAGATAGACGGCATGACCATCTATGAGACCATGGGTCACATGTGCGAGAAGTGGGGCGAGGATCTCCCCGGCGTTTACGGATACTCCGGCGTAGGCGCGGTAGTCGGCGCTACATACCCCGAGCAGCTCAGATACCTCCGCGACGTGCTTCCCACCACATTCTTCCTTATCCCGGGCTACGGCGCCCAGGGCGCAGGCGCGAAGGATATCGCAGGCGCATTCGATAAGAACGGCCTCGGCGGTATCGTCAACAGCTCCAGAGGCATCATGTGCGCCTACCAGAAGGAAAAGTGCGACGAGCACGACTACGCAGAGGCTGCACGCCGCGAAGCTATCCGCATGAGAAACGAGATCATGGGGATAGTGGGGAAGATCGTAATTAATAAGTGATCCGGAAGGTTAGCTGAAACAGCAGTTACAATTCGGAATGCGGAATTTCGGTCGCCGCTGGCGCGGCGGTTATCCGATTGTATCGGATTTAAGGCAACACCGCACAAAGACCATTTATTGGATTTTGTGCATGTCTTGCTTGCATCTTTTCCGTCATATTGCACAATTCGTCCTTGCAAGGCGACAGCCTTGCCGCGTCCTCGTTGTACAATCTGACGAAAAATCTGACTGCGCAATACACGCACAATCTTTGTGCGGTATTGCCTTAAATAACGTCCTGCGAAGCAGGACACCATAATTCCGAATTCATAATTCCGAATTCCGAATTTAAATTCATCATTCCGTGTAACAATCAGATATATAAATCAATTACATGTACGCGCATGCGCATGGAGGAGAAGAAATGATATTCGAGAACAAAAAGAAAGCGACGCTAATTCTCGCGGACGGCACTGAGTTCGAGGGCAGGGCGTTCGGCGCGGACGGCTCCGTTGTGGGCGAGATAGTATTCACCACCGCGATGGTGGGCTATCAGGAGACCCTCACCGACCCGAGCTACTGCGGACAGATAGTCACCCAGACTTTCCCGCTCATCGGCAACTACGGCGTTAACTCCGTAGACCCCGAGTCCAACGGGAGCGTTGTCAGCGGCTACATCGTGAGAGAGCAGTGCGAGGATCCGTCGAACTTCCGCTGCGAGGGCGACCTTGACAGCTACCTGAAGAAGTACAACATCATCGGTATCTACGACATCGACACCCGCCACCTCACAAAGATCATCCGCGAGAGCGGCGTAATGAACGGCGCGATCGTCCACGGCGACTTCGACAAGGAAGCGCTTCTCGCGCAGATACGCGCGTATAATGTCGGAAAGGTAGTTCCGAAGGTAAGCGTAAAGGCGAAGGAGTACTACCCGGCTGAGAACGCGAAGTTCAACGTTGTGCTGATGGACTACGGCTACAAGTTCAATATCCGCCGTGAGCTGGTAAGGCGCGGCTGTAACGTCACCGTAATGCCGTGGAACTCCACCGCGGACGAGATAAAGGCGCTGAACCCCGACGGCATAATGCTTTCCAACGGCCCCGGCGACCCCGCCGACAACACCGAAGCTATCCAGACCCTCCGCGAGCTTATCCCGGCTCAGATACCCACGTTCGGCATCTGCCTCGGACATCAGCTCCTTGCGCTGGCAAACGGCGCCAAGACCGAGAAGCTGAAGTACGGTCACCGCGGCGGCAACCAGCCTGTAAAGGATCTCGCGCTTGACAGAACATTCATCACCTCCCAGAACCACGGCTACGCGGTCGTAAGCGGCAGCGTTCCCGCCGAGGCAGGCGAGGTAAGCCACGTTAACGGCAACGACGGCACCTGCGAGGGCGTTCGTTATCATAACGCGCCTGCGTTCACGGTGCAGTTCCACCCGGAGGCATGCGGCGGCCCGAAGGACACCGCGTACCTGTTCGACGAGTTTATTGAGCTGATGGAGGGTAAAAAGTCATGCCGTTAAGAAGTGATATCAAGAAAGTACTGGTTATAGGCTCCGGCCCTATCGTTATCGGTCAGGCTGCGGAGTTCGACTACGCAGGCACACAGGCGTGCCGCGCGCTCAAGCAGGAGGGTCTGGAGGTAGTTCTGATAAACTCCAACCCGGCTACCATCATGACGGACAAGCACATGGCGGACAAGATCTACATCGAGCCGCTGACTCTGGACGTCGTAAAGAGAGTAATCGAGATCGAGAAGCCGGACAGCGTGCTCTCGAACCTCGGCGGACAGACTGGTCTGACCCTCTCAATGGAGCTTGCGGAGTGCGGATTCCTGGCTGAGCATAACGTAAAGCTGCTCGGCTCCAACCCTGAAACTATCCACAAGGCGGAGGACAGGCAGGCGTTCAAGGACACCATGGAGAAGATAGGTCAGCCCTGCATTCCTTCAAAGGTCGTTGAGACCGTCGAGGACGCTATGGACTTCGCCGAGGTCATTCACTATCCGGTAATCGTCAGACCTGCGTTCACGCTGGGCGGCACCGGCGGCGGTATCGCGCAGACCCCTGAGGAGCTCCACGAGATAGCCACCAACGGACTTCGCCTTTCGCCTATCACACAGATTCTGGTCGAGAAGTGCATCTCCGGCTGGAAGGAAATCGAATTCGAGGTAATGCGCGACAGCAAGGGCAACGTAATTACCGTCTGCTCCATGGAGAACTTCGACCCGGTCGGCGTTCACACCGGCGACTCTATCGTTGTCGCTCCCTGCGTGACCCTCGCCGATAAGGAATATCAGATGCTGCGTACTGCGGCTATCAACATCATTCAGGAACTGAAAGTCGAGGGCGGCTGCAACTGTCAGTTCGCGCTCAAGCCCGACAGCTTCGACTACGCCGTAATCGAGGTAAACCCGAGAGTTTCCCGTTCCTCCGCGCTGGCTTCCAAGGCTACCGGCTATCCTATCGCGAAGGTCGCTGCGCGTATCGCCGTAGGCTACACGCTGGACGAGATAGTAAATCAGGTCACAGGCAAGACCTACGCGTGCTTTGAGCCTGCGCTCGACTACCTGGTAGTAAAGTTCCCGAAGTGGCCGTTCGATAAGTTCGTTTACGCGAAAAAGACCCTCGGCACCCAGATGAAGGCGACCGGCGAGATAATGGCTATCGCGCCCAGCTTCGAGGCCGGCATGATGAAAGCAGTCCGCTCCATCGAGCTTGGCATGGACACCATGACCAAGGAGGATTTCGTAAAGCTCACCGACGAGGAAGTGCTCAAGAAGCTGGAGGACATCGACGTCGACCGTTCGTTCTGCGTATTCGAGGCGCTCAAGCGCGGCATTTCCGTTGACGTTATCCACGACATCACGAAGATAGACAAGTGGTTCATCAGCAAGCTGAACAACCTCGTTCAGCTCGAGAAGTGGCTGGCTGAGGGCGAGCTGACCCAGGAAAAGTACGACATGGCGAAGAAATACTGCTACCTCGACAGCACCATCGAGCGCATTTCCGGTCAGAAGATAAAGGAGCGCCGCCTTGCAGTCTACAAGATGGTAGATACCTGCGCGGCTGAGTTCTCCGCAAGCACTCCGTACTTCTACAACACCTTCGACCGTGAGAATGAAGCGGCTGAGTTCATCGAGCAGCACCCCACCGACAAGAAGAAGGTAATCGTATTCGGTTCCGGTCCTATCAGAATCGGTCAGGGCATCGAGTTCGACTACTGCTCGGTACACTGCGTATGGACGCTGAAGGAAGAGGGCTGCGAGGCAATAATCTGCAACAATAACCCCGAGACCGTTTCCACCGACTTCGACACCGGCGACAGACTGTACTTCGACCCGCTGACCAAGGAGGACGTTGAAGCCCTCATCGCCACCGAGAAGCCCTACGGCGTGGTAGTTCAGTTCGGAGGTCAGACTGCCATCAAGCTTATAAAGCACCTCACCGCCCTCGGCGTGCGCATTCTGGGAACCTCTGCGGCCGACGTTGACGCGGCGGAGGACAGGGAGCTGTTCGACGAGCTGCTTGAGAAGTGCAGCATTCCGCGCCCGAAGGGAAGCACCGTGTTCACCACTGAGGAAGCGCTCAAGACTGCGAACGAACTCGGTTATCCGGTACTGCTTCGTCCGTCCTACGTTCTCGGCGGTCAGAACATGATAATCGCGCACTGTGACAGTGACGTCATCGAGTACATGACGATAATCACCAGCCACAAGCTGGAGAACCCCGTGCTCATCGACAAGTACATGATGGGCACCGAGGTCGAGGTAGACGCCATCTGCGACGGCGAGGACTTCCTCATTCCGGGAATCATGGAGCACATCGAGCGCGCAGGTATTCACTCCGGCGACTCCATCTCCATCTACCCCGCGCAGACCCTCACCGAGCACATCAAGCGGGTCATCATCGACTACACCGAGAAGCTCGCTAAGGCGCTGCACGTTGTAGGCCTGGTAAATATCCAGTACGTCGTTTATAACCACGAGGTATTCGTTATCGAGGTCAACCCGCGTTCCTCCAGAACCGTGCCGTACATCAGCAAGGTAACGGGCGTTAACATGGTGGACATCGCGACCAAGATAATCCTCGGCGCGAAGCTGAAGGACATGGGCTACAAGAGCGGTCTGTACCCCGCCGGCGACTATATCGCGGTCAAGGTTCCGGTATTCAGCTTTGAGAAGCTCAACGACGTTGACAACCAGCTCGGCCCGGAGATGAAGTCCACCGGCGAGTGCCTCGGTATCGCAAAGACCTTCAGCGAGGCTCTGCTCAAGGGACTTATCGCGGCGGGCTATAAGCTCCACCACGAGGGCGGCGTGCTCATTTCCGTAAAGGACGGCGACAAGAACGAGATAATCGAGATCGCAAGCCGCTTCGAGCAGCTCGGATTCAAGATCTACGCCACCAGCGGAACCGCTTCCGTGCTGAACCGCAACATGATTGCTGCGAGCCACGCCTACAGAATAGGCAAGGGCGACCCGGACGTTATCCAGCTTCTGGAGAGCGGCAAGATACAGTACGTTATCTCCACCTCCGAGACTGGCAGACAGCCCTCCCGCGACAGCGTAAAGATGCGCCGCAAGGCTGTTGAGCGCTCCATCGCGTGCCTTACTGCGATAGACACCGCAAACGCGCTCCTCGACTGCCTTGAAATGCACAAGACAGTCAACGACGTGGAGCTTGTGGATATCACCAAAATCTGAGAATACTAACGGCAATATCGCTCCGTTACAAGCGTCTGGCTCCGGGGCGGTATTGCCTGAGTTTCATTCTGAGCGTTATTCAGTTCTGAATTAAATTCCCCCGGCGAAAGGAACCATTATGAAAATAGGCAAGTACCCCGTAAAGCACTCCTACAAGATACCCCGCATAATCGCCGATGTTTTCTCCGTCGGACTGGCGGTGTTCATCTGCTCCGTTGAGATAATGTTCATGACGGTGTACGACGATACGCTGAAAACCTATATCGGCGGGGAAGCGCTGGAAAAGCTGATGCAGGCGGACAGCTCCCTCGGCTGGAAGCACTGGCTGACGCTGATATTCCCGGCGGCGGTGCTCGCGGTGTTTGCCGTTTATATCGTCCTCGTGCTGAAAAGCCACAGGCTGAAGGGCTTCAACGTCACCAAGCGAAACGCCCAGAAGCTCTACGACATGTACGCGCTCTGCGCTTCGCTGTGCAAGATACCAGCGCTCATGTTCATCAGCGAAATGATGATGATAACCCACAACAACATGCTGATGGCTGACGAGGGCTGGTTCACATTACAGCTTGTGCTTGACCTGCTGATAATCGCGATACTGATATGCCTTTTCCGCCATCTTATGCAGAAAATGACCGAACCGGAGGTACATGAGGAAAGCACGGCAGTCCGCATGACCGCGGTCGTGAAGGAGGAACCCGCGGTTCCTTCCGAAGCGCCGGAAACCAACGACACCACCGAAAGGAGCTAACATGAGCTACTACTGCGACAAGTACCCGATAATCGAGAAAAAAAGCATCTCGCGGGATACCTTCTCCATCACCATCTACGCCCCGGAAGCCGCGAAAGCCGCGCACGCCGGTCAGTTTGCCAACATCTCCGCGCCGGGGTTCACCCTGCGCCGCCCCATATCCATCTGCGAGTTCAGCCGTTCCAGGGGAACGCTGAGATTCGTTTTCGAGGTACGCGGCAAGGGCACCGAGGCTATCTCCCGCCTGAACGTCGGCGATAATCTCGACGTACTCGGCCCGCTCGGAAACGGCTTCGCGATACCGGACAGCGCCCGCAGGGCAGTTCTGGTCGGCGGCGGTATCGGAGTACCTCCCATGCTGGGGCTTGCTAAGAAGCTCGGCGACCGCGCTACCGCTATCCTGGGCTTCCGCGACTACAGCCGCATTATCCTCGCCGATGAGTTCGAGAAGTACGGCGCGGCGACCGCGATATGCACCGACGACGGCTCCGTAGGCTACAACGGCATGGTGACGGGTCCGCTGGAGAGCACCCTGAAAAACACCGGCGCGGACATCGTATGCGCATGCGGCCCCATGCCTATGCTCAACGCCATCGCGAAGATATGCGCGCAGTATGAAGTTCCCTGCAAGGTGTCCCTGGAACAGAGAATGGGCTGCGGCGTGGGCGCGTGCGTGGTCTGCTCCTGCCTGACCGTCCGCAACGGTCAGGAGCATTACGCAAGGGTCTGCAAGGACGGTCCCGTATTTGACGCAAAGGAGGTAAAGTTCAATGGCTGATCTTTCCGTAAAAATCGCGGGGGTAGAGTTCCCGAACCCGGTGATCGCCGCTTCCGGAACCTACGGCAACGGCGAGTGCTTCACCGACCTGTACCCGCTGTCCAGGCTCGGCGGTATCTCCTGCAAGGGAATGACCATCGTGCCGAAGATGGGAAACGTTCCTCCGAGAATAGCTGAGACTCCCTCCGGCATACTGAATTCCGTGGGACTTCAGAACATCGGCGTTCACGGCTTCATCGAGTATTACCTCCCGACCCTCAAGGAGGAGGGCAACGTCATCATCGCGAACGTTGCGGGCGCCACAATCGACGACTACATCGCGGCGGCGGAGGCGCTTGATGTAACGAACGTCGACATGATAGAGCTTAACATCTCCTGCCCGAACGTCAAGGCGGGCGGCGCGACATGGGGCGTCACCTGCGAGGGCGCGGCGTCCGTCACGAAGGCGGTCAGGGCCGCAACGAGCAAGCCGCTTATCGTGAAGCTGACCCCGAACGTAACGAACATCACCGAGATAGCGAAGGCGGTCGAGGCGGAGGGCGCGGACAGCATCTCGATGATAAACACGCTCCTCGGAATGCGCATAGATATCCGCACAAAGCGCCCGATACTCCACAACAATGTCGGCGGACTTTCCGGCCCGGCGATATTCCCGGTGGCAGTCCGCATGGTATGGCAGTGCTACAACGCGGTGAAGATCCCGATAATCGGCATGGGCGGTATCTCCACCTGGGAGGACGCAGTCGAGATGATGATGGCAGGCGCGTCCGCGATACAGATGGGCACGGCGATATTCACCGACCCGTGGTCGCCGATCAAGGTCATCGAGGGTCTGAACGACTACATGGACAAGAACGGCATAAAGGATCTTTCCGAGATAGTCGGCCAGGTCAAGCCATGGGACTGATTTTAAATTCGGAATTCGGAATGCGGAATTCGGAATTAATGTGTCCGCTTCGCGGACGATTTCAAATCAGCGGCAATTGAATTCTGTTTCAACAAATGCTATAATCTAATTTTTCAATCCGTCCCGCGAAGCGGGACACCGAAATTCCGAATTCTTAATTCCGAATTCCGAATTTTCTTCCCCCCTCCCTTCTTGATTAGGAGAACGATGTATGAAAATAATGGCAGTAGACTACGGCGACAGCCGTACCGGGCTTGCGATGTGCGACAAGGGCGAGGTGCTCGCCTCTCCGCTGTACACAATCAACATGAAGGACTTCGACAGGTGCCTTGAAATGACCGCCGAGGCGGCGCGTGAAAACAAGGCGGAGCTTATCGTAGTCGGCAACCCGATAAACATGAACGGCACGGAAGGTCCGCGCTCCGAGAAGTGCAGGCTGTTCGCTGACCGCTTAAAGGAGCTTGTCGGCGTGGACGTGCGCATGTGGGACGAGCGTTCCTCCACCGTTACGGCGATAGGCTTCATGAACGACGTCAACAAGCGCGGAAAGAAGCGCAAAGAGGTGCTGGATTCCGCGGCGGCGGCGGTCATTCTCGAGAGCTACCTCGCCTGGAGGAAAAATCACCCCGGCGAGGTCTGAGATATGTGTGTATTCCGTGAAAATGCTTGACATTCCGGCGCATTAGAGGTAAAATATAATAGGGTGCAGTATGTATTCCTGCACCCTATTATATTTTTTACATTAATTCGGAATTAAGAATTCGGAATTCGGAATTTCGGTGCTGCTTCGCAGCTATTTAATATTTGATATTTTTTACTCTGAAAGGACAAACATACAATGACGAATTTCCAGACAGCGCAGATATTCGGCGACAACATGGTGCTCCAGTTCCAGAAGCCCGTAAGCGTATTCGGCACAGGCACTGACGGCACAAAGATAACCGTAAGCATTTCCGGCATGGAGGCGGCGACTAACAGCACGGTCGTCCACAACGGGAGATGGCTGGTAATGCTCCCGCCGCAGCCCGCGCAGGACAGCGTGGAGCTGACGGTCTCCGACGGCTCCGAGAGCCGCACGTTCACAAACGTGGCGGTAGGCGCGGTGTGGCTCGCGGGAGGCCAGAGCAACATGGAGCTGGAGCTCCGCAACTGCTCCACCGGAAAAGACAGCCTTGAAAACGACGATACCCCCAACGTCCGTTTCTACTACACGATGAAGAAGACCATCGCGGACGACAGCTTCTTCGAGAGCGAGAAGCAGATGGTCTGGAACGATTTCTCCAACAAGGAGAGCGCGCAGTACTGGAGCGCCGTGGGCTACTACTTCGCAAAGGAGCTTTCCGAGAGGCTCGGCATGACGGTAGGAATTATCGGCTGCAACTGGGGCGGTTCCTCCGCGAGCGCATGGATGAAGCGCGAGTACGCCGACGGCGAGACCGCGGTGTACTTCGAGGACTACGACAGCGCCACCGCCGGGAAGTCCGAGCAGCAGCTCAAGCAGGATTACCTCGATTATCAGGCGTACCACAATGAATGGGAGCGCAAGAGCGCGGAATACTACGGTAACACCCCGAACCCCACCTGGGACGGATGCCTTGCCTACTGCGGCGAGAACAAGTACCCCGGTCCGGCTTCACCGCTGAACCCGATGTCCCCGGGAGTGCTCCACAAGAGCATGATAGAGCGTATCGCGCCCTACACGATGACCGGCGTTATCTGGTACCAGGGCGAGAGCGACGACCACCGTCCGGGAATGTACTACAAGCTGCTCAGCCAGATGATACGCAACTGGCGCGACGACTGGAACGACGACGAGCTGTTCTTCGTTATCGGGCAGCTTCCCATGCACCGCTGGGAGGCCGACCCGGATTTCAAGAACTGGTGCACTATACGCGAGGCTCAGGCTAAGACCGCACGCACTACCGCGGGAACAGCCCTTGCAGTCCTGACCGACTGCGGCGAGTTCAGCGAGATACACCCCAAGGACAAAAAGACCCCGGCTCACAGATTCTGCCTTGCGGCGCTCAACGGCTGCTATCAGGTGCAGTTCGTTGACGGCGAGGAGGGGCAGGATGGCGGATTCTCCACCTTCAACCCCGAGGCTTACGAGGTATGCTGGAACTCCGGCAGCGTGGACGTGTTCGTTTCCACCGGGCTTTGCCTTGAGGTGAAGGACGACGCCGAGGAGATAAGCGGCTTCGAGCTGATGTCCGCAGACGGAGAGTGGCACGCTGCAAAGGCTGTCCTCTCCGATAAGGAGCTGTGGAACGCCGGCGAGGGCACTGAAATAATCAGCGTCACCGGAACTGCCGACCCGCGCGGAGTGCGCTACCTCTGGACGAACTACACCGACGATATCCCGCTGAGGGACGGCGAAAACGGAGTTCCGCTGCCGCCGTTCATCTTCACAAAGCCCGCATACCAGGGCTGATACAGGAGCTGATACTATGGAAAAGGAAAAGATAGACAGAATAAACCACCTAGCGCGCAAGCACCGCGCGGAGGGTCTCACCGAGGAGGAAAAGGCGGAGCAGCAGGCGCTCCGCGACGAGTACCGCGAGGGCTTCAAGAAGGGACTCGCGCAGCACCTCGACCGCGTGTACTACAAAATGCCGGACGGCAGCCTTGTCAAGGCAGTGCAGGGCGAGGTAAAAATGCCCGAAAAGAAAACGGAGGACAAGAAATGATAGCGTTAGTTACAGGCGCAAGCTCCGGAATAGGCAGGGACATCGCACGCTCCCTTGCCAAGCACGGAATAAACGTAATAATCACAGCGCGCCGCCGCGACCGCCTCGAGGAGCTGAAAAAGGAACTCACCGAGACCTACGGCGTGAAGGTGCACATAATCGCGGCTGATATCTCCGACATGGCTCAGTGCCGGGAGCTGCACCGCCGCGTGAAGAAGTACAGCATCGACATTTTCGTAAACAACGCGGGCTTAGGCGTTTTCGGCGACTTTACCGACACCGACCTCGACCGTGAATTAGCCGAGCTTGACGTGAACGTTAAGGCGTTCCACACGCTGTTCAAGCTGTTCCTCCAGGATTTCAGGAAGCGCGATTACGGCTATATTCTGAACACCGCCAGCAGCGCGGGATTCTTCCCGGGGCCGCATTTTTCGTCCTACTACGCGAGCAAGGCGTACGTTGTCCGCATGACTCAGGCGGTTCACGAGGAGCTACGCGCGGCGCGCAGCCATGTTTCGGTCTCCATGCTCTGCCCGGGGCCGGTCAACACCGAGTTCATGGACAAGGCGCGGGTCGATTTCACGATGCCGCCGCAGTCCAGCGAGTTCGTTGCGGAGTATGCCGTAAGGCAGATGTTCGCGGGGCAGCTCACTATAGTTCCGTCGCCGGTGATGAAGGCGGGGATAATCCTCGGCAGGCTGGTTCCGGACTGCATTCTTGCTCATTTCGCAGGGCTTATCCAGAGCCGCCGGGAAAGGCTCTGATATGCCGTCAGTAACAGAAATAACCGTACGCTACGCCGAGACCGACTGCATGGGAGTCACCCACCACGCGGTGTATCCCGTGTGGTTCGAGGTAGCCCGCACCGACTACATCAAAAACGCCGCCGTGAGCTACGCCGAGATGGAGCGCCGCGGCGTGATGATACCCGTGACCGGGATATCATGCAAGTACCGCCAGCCGTCGCGCTACGACGATACGCTGGAGATAACCACCTACGTCACGAGGTTCAGCCCGGCAAGGGTGGAGTTCCGCTATGAGTGCCGCCGCAAGGGCAGCCCGGAGATACTTACCGAGGGCACCAGCGCGCACGCATTCGTGGACGCCGAGACGTTCCGGCCGCTGAACTTCAGGAAGGCTCTGCCGGATATCTACGAAAAGCTTGAAAAGGAAGCACAGAAGGATCTCGCGCTCTGCGCGACGTAATTAAGGAGGAAAAACCATGTTCAGACAGCTAATTGCGGGAGCTGCTGCGGCGGTCATCGCGCTTACCGGCGTGAAGTCTGGTCAGCACAACCCTGAGGAATTCTACCGTGCTGAGGGCGGCGCAATAGTCAGCCCCGCGGGTGAGACCGCCGTGCTCCGGGGAATGGGGTTCGGCAACGATATGTGGGTGAATTCCCTAGCGGATATCGGGCTTCATCATAACGAGGACAGTTTCCGGGAGATGTCGGAGCTGGGGTTCAATTCGGTGAGGTTCCTGCTGAACTACCACTGGTTAGAGGACGACGAAAACCCGTATGTCTACAAGCAGGAGGGCTTTGATTACATCGACCGGAGCATAGCCTGGGCGAAGAAATACAACATCGGTCTGGTGCTGAACATGCACTGTCCGCAGGGCGGCTACCAGTCCCAGGGGAACGGCGCGGCGCTCTGGACAGACCCGGAGAATCAGCGCAGACTTGTGAAGCTCTGGGGCGAGATAGCGCGAAGATACGCCGACGAGCCGGCGATACAGGGCTACGGGCTGATAAACGAGCCGGTGGTCCCGGAGCTTGGCTCGGCGGCGGAAACGGTGGGGCAGTGCCAGCGGCTCATGCAGCGGTGTACCGACGAGATCCGGAGATACGACCGGAATCACATTGTTTTCGTGGAGCATGTCGCGGCGGTGAAGGATATGTCCACCGGTGAAAACCTCTGGAACAAGTACCCGATCGATGAACTGTGGTTCCTGATCGACGACGACAACGCGGTCTACGAGGGACATTTCTACACGCCGCATGCGTTCACGCACCAGTCGGCGGGGGACAGCGTTGAATACCCAAAGCCGTGCTACGTTGACAACTACCTTGAATACTGGGTAGGCTGCATGAGCGCCCGGCAGACTTCGCAGGATACCTATTACGAGAGCGACTTTTTCACGGCGGGGGAGGACTACAACATATACGCGCCGGTGCTGCATTCCTCAAAGCTGGGGAGCGGGACCGCGCTGTTTGACGACGTGACGGTCACTGAATACGCCCCGGACGGTACTTCCGTCGTTGTCTGGCACAACGACTTTTCCGACGGCAGCCAGAAGCCGGAGAACGCCTGGAGCAGCGACGGCACTGGAAGCTGGTCGATGAGCGAGGGCTATCTGAAGATATCCGGCGGCACGGACGATTACGTGCTGACGTTCGACAAGCTGAAGCTGCGCGAGGGCTGCAAATATAAGATAAGCGGCCACATGCAGACTGTCGGAGCGCCCTCCGGCGGCTTCGCGGATATCCGCGCGGACTTCAGCCTTGCGGAGAACGTCTATGAAAGCGGCCGAGAATACGTTTTCGCGGAGCTGTCCGAAATAGTCAGGTTCGGGAAGGAAAACAACGTTCCGATATACTTCGGGGAATTCGGCGCGGACGCTGAGAGCTTTAAAAACGGCCTCGGCGGCGAGCGCTGGGTCGCGGACGTGATGGACTTCTGCAATGAGAACGGAATCTCCTACAGCTACCACGCCTATCACGAGCCGATGTTCGGATTCTACCCCGAGGACACCGTAAAGTACCCGCAGCACCGTAACGAAGCGCTCGCGAAGGTATTCGCAGACAAAAACAGAAACGGATAATTACTTATGAAGCGATTTATCATACTCGGCGGAGTTGTTCTGCTGGGAGCAGTATCGGCGCTGATGTACACGCTCTTTCCTCCGGTGGAGACGCAGCTCAATGCCGATATGGCAGAAGACGGGGAGGTCTCCGTCACCGAGACGGAGCGGAACGCCGTCCAGAGCGACAGTGTGAGATTCTCGCTGCCCTCCGGATTCTATTCCGAGAACATCTCGCTGGAGCTTTCAGCGGACAGCGGCACGGTGTATTTCACCACCGACGGCTCCGACCCGGTTCCCGGGGAGTCCGAGTTTTACACGCAGCCCATCGAGATAAACGCCACGCCGGAGGTCAGGGCAACCACGGTGAAGGCGCTGTCGGTGCTGTCCGACGGGACGGAGGGCGAAATCTATACGGTGAGCTACGTTGTCGGGCAGGACGTAGCGGAGCGGTTCGACAGCAATACGCTGGTGTTCGTGCTGAGCACCGACCCGTATAACCTCTATGACTACGAATACGGCATAGCGGTGCCTGGAAAGATCTACGACGACTACGTAAAGGAGCACCCCGGCGAGGAGATACCCTACAACGCACCGGGCAACTACTACATGTCCGGCAGGGAGGCGGAGCGCCCCATCTACGTCGAGGTGTTCGAAAGCGACGGCACCAAGGTGATAGACCAGGCGGCGGGGGTAAGGCTATCCGGAGGCTATTCCAGGGTTCCCGACCAGAAGTCGCTGAGGCTCATCGCCCGCAAGAGCTACGACCCGGACAACGGCAAGTTCAAATATGCGTTCTTTGAGGGCGCGCAGACCGCCGACGGAGTTCCGGTGTCGGAGTTCGACCGCATAGTGCTCCGCAACGGCGCCAACGACCGCGAGTTCGCAGGCGTCCGGGACGAGCTTTCCCAGAAGCTGGCGCAGGATTACGGCTACCCGGTGACGCAGCACTGCACTCCGGCGGCGGTGTTCCTCAACGGCGAGTACTACGGGTACTCCTGGGTGCACGAGAACTACAACGAGGACTACCTCGCGACGTATTTCGGCGGGAACAAGGATAACTACGAGATAGTAAGCAACATCGAGGACGCGGACGAGGGCAGCGAGCGCGCTCTGGAGGATTACGGAAAGCTCTACGCCTACTACGACCGCGACCTGACCGATGACAGCACCTTTGCGGAGTACTGCGGGCTTGTCGACATCGACAACCTCATGCAGTACTATTGCATGCAGGTGTTCATCGCAAACAAGGACTGGCCTGGGAACAACTACAAGGCGTTCCGGTACTACCCGTCGGAGGGCGAGGAGATAACCTCGGAGTTCCAGGACGGGCGCTGGCGGTTCATGTTCTTTGACGCGGAGTACGCCTGGAGCCTCTACGGCGAACGTCCGAACGCCGACACCCTCCGCGATCTGCTGAGTGGGACCCACATGAGCGGCGAGAGCAAGGCTCTGATAGCGCTTCTGGCGCGGGAGGACATGCGCGAGAAGTTCGCGGCTACGATGTCCGACCTTACGGCGAACGCCTTTGAAAAGAACCACATACTGGAGACCCTGGACGAACTGTGCGCGATGAGCGACAGCGAGCAGTTCTATGCGCTGGACAAAGGGATAACCTCCGAATGGGCGAACCGCGAGACCTTCGCGAACAGCCGCCAGCAGATACGCGACTTCGCGGATATCAGGGAGTACGTGGTGTTCCGTAATATGTACAAGCTGTTCGAGTGGGAGAAAAACACCTACACTGTATCCGTCACTGGGGCGGGCGGGGCGGTCACGACGCTGAACACCCAGAAAAGGAACGGCCGCGGGATACTCAGCGCGGAGTACAACTGCAAATGCACAGTCCCGCTGAAGGCGGAGATCGCCGACGGCTGGGAGTTCGTGAGCTGGGAGATAAACGGCGTGACCTACGATACGCCGGAGGTGGAGCTAAACGCCCGGATGGCGGGTGCCGACGGCAGGATAATCGCGAAGCTGAACACGAAGCTAAGCGAGACCACGGACGCGCCATTGCAGATAAAGGAGATAAGCACCGCGAAGAAGGCGGGTTACATAGTGCTGTACAATCCTAACAGCACGGAGGTCTCCACGGCGGGGCTGTACATCACCGACAAGCCGGAGAAATTAGACCGCTGGGAGATACCCGCGCGGAGCGTTCCGGCGTACGGCGAGCTGCTGATAGTTACGGACAACAACAAGACCGAATCGGCACTGCACCAGTTACAGGCGAATTTCAGCCTGAAAAAGGGCGAGACCCTGATACTGTCCGATAAGGGCGGGAATATTCTGGCTGAGGTCCCGGTACCCGATATCCCGGAGGGCAGCGTATATGCGTTCCAGGATTACGGTCAGTACCGCGCCGTGCCGTCGGCGGATTAAAGCGGAGGTATTGAAATGGACGAGAAAAAGCGCAGGCGTCTTATGAGGGTATTCCGGGTGATCGCAGTCATACTTGCGGCGGCGATGATACTCGGCATAATCTTTCAGTACGCGATATGAAAAAACGGCGGGGAATCCGCTGAAATAAACAGCAGGAAAGGATCATCATGGGTTTATTCTACAACAACAACGAAGCAGGCTCCGGCGTAGCCAAGAGAGGCAGGCAGAAAAAGCCGTTTTTCCGGTTCTGGGAGATGTTCGCGAACAAGTTCTGGACGTTCTTCAAGATCAATCTGATCTACGTTCTGTTCTGCCTTCCGATAGTCACCTTCGGCCCGGCAACTGCGGCGATGACCGCGCTCATGCGCAATATCTACCTTGAGAGACCGCAGTTCGTGTTCCACGATTTCTGGCAGGCGTTCAAGAAGAATTTCAAGCAGTCCTTCGTGATAGGGCTGATGGACATCTGGTTCATCGTTATGGCGGTGTTCAGCTTTTTCTTCTTCACCTCCAACATGAACGACACCGACAAGCCCTACTGGCTCTATTACGCGATGGTCATGGCTGTGGAGATCATCATTCTGCTGATGAATTTCTACATATTCCCGCAGATAGTCGCGCTGAATCTCAGGCTTCCGCAGATACTCAAGAACTCGTTTATCCTGGCGTTCCTGAATATCAAGGGCAACCTGATAACCCTTGCGGCGTTCCTGGTTTACATCGCTCTCCTGGGCATGTTCTTCTTCCCGCTGGTATTCCTGATACCGCTGCTGCCGATAGCGTGGCTGTCGTTCCTTGCGATGTTCACAAGCTACCCGGCTATCCAGAAGTTCATCATCAACCCGTTCTATGAACAGCAGGGTCTCAAGAACCCCGAGCTGCCCGACTACGACGATGACGACGAGGAAGTGCTCTTCGAGGACCGCGGCGGCGAGGAGGCTCCCATGAAGATAAAGAAGCAGGATCGCGGCGGAAAGGTCATCAAGTAATATGAGTAACAAGAAGAAAAAATCGAACGGCAGGCAGGACGGCGGCTTCATGTTCTTCGTGCCCGACCAGGGCGAGGGCGCGGCTAAGGTCATCGTTATATTGCTGAAGGTCCTCATGCTCATCGGCACGACGATACTCTGCCTCTGCTTCGGAATTCTCGGTCCTATCTGCATCTGGATAGGCGAGTACGACCCGGCTGTGACCGGGAATCCCGCAATTGTTACCTGGCTAGTGACGTCGATAGTTTACATTATCGGAACCTTCGTTATAATGCTGGGACACTCCCGCATTGCCTCGATAATCGACTGCGCGGCTTCCGTCGGCTCTCTCGTGACCTACTACCTGTTCGTCACCCGCGCGCAGGACCCGGAGCTGAGCGTAGGCCCGACCATGCTTTATATGCCGGCGATAATCCTGACGGTTCTTGCAGTAGCCATCGCAATGCTCATCAATATCCCGAAGTGGGCGGAGAAGCAGGCGATAAAGGCGCGGGAGAAGGCTCCGTCGATACTCTCCGACGAGGACGACGACAACTGACCACAACCAACTGAAAGGAGCATATCATGGAAAGCATAGTTTCCGGAGACGTTTGTTTCCACCTGAAAACAAGAAAAGGGGACATCGGCAGATACGTGATACTTCCGGGCGACCCGGGGCGCGTTCCGAAAATAGCCGGGAAGCTCGACGGGGCGAAGCTGATAGCCAGCAACCGCGAGTACACGGTGTACACCGGGTACCTTGACGGCGAGAAGGTGAGCGTATGCTCCACTGGTATCGGAGGCCCCTCTGCGGCAATCGCGGTGGAGGAGCTTGTGATGTGCGGCGCGGACACGTTTATCCGCGTAGGTACGAGCGGCGGCATAGACCTGAAGGTATCCGGCGGCGACCTACTCATCGCAAGCGCGGCTATACGCAGCGAGGGAACCAGCCACGAGTACATTCCCGACGACTACCCGGCGGTGGCGAATTTCGACGTGGTATGCGCTCTGAAGGCGTCCGCGGACGAGCTTTCCACCGATGAGGACGGAAACCGCGCACACGTGGGCGTGGTGCACTCCAAGGATAATTTCTACGGCGAGATAGACCCGAGGAACACGGCGGTTCCCGAGAAGCTCTCCAACGCCTGGGCGGGGTATCTCAAGTGCGGCTGCCTGACCTCCGAGATGGAAGCGGCGGCGATATTCTCCGTGGCTCTGCTGCGCGGAGTGCGCGCGGGCGCAGTGCTGACCGCCCTGTGGAATGTTGAGCGCACCAACGCGGGGCTTCCGGACAAGCGCTGCGAATCCAGCGAGCGCGCGATAAACTGCGCGGTTGGAGCGATACGCAGGCTGATAGAAAACGACAAAAAGGAACACAGATAAATGGCATTCAGTACAGTACTTCTCGACCTTGACGGCACGATAACGAATCCGTACATGGGCATTACGAACGGCGTTATGTACGCCTATGATCATTTAGGGCTTGAAGTCCCGCCTAGGGAGAGCCTGCGCAGCTTCATCGGGCCTCCGCTCATCGTGGAGTTCACCCGGCGGGGCATGCCGGAGGAGCAGGCGCAGGAGGCGGTGCGGCTCTACCGCGAGTACTACGGCGAGACGGGGCTGTTTGAAAACGAGCTGATACCGGGCACGGTGGAGTTCCTGACGGAGCTGAAGCGCCGTGGGAAGCGGGTATGCCTTGCGACATCCAAGCCGGAGAAATTCAGCGTGAGGATACTCGAGAAATTCGGGGTAGACAAGTATTTCGACTTTATCGGGGCGGCCAGCTTCGACAGTTCCCGCTCCAGCAAGCTGGCGGTGATACAGTACGTCCTGGAGAACACCGGCGCGAAGCCGGAGGAGTGCCTGATGGTCGGCGACAGAATGCACGATATCGTGGGCGCTCATGACGCGGGGATAAAGTGCGCGGCGGTGCTGGTGGGATTCGGCAGCCGCGGGGAGTTCGCGGAGTACGGCGCGGATTACGTCTGTGAAACGCTGGACGATGTTCTGAAGATTGTCTGAATGTAAATTTTTCCTGCTGAATATAGCGAAAACGAATGCAGATAATATAACTGCGGCGGACGGAAGTCACAGAAGCTCCGGAAGCCGCAGTTATTTTGTATTCTGAAAGGAAGCGTTAAAATGGGAACTGAATTTGCAAACAAGCATATCGGCTGTACTATCCACAACTGCGAGCATCACTGCTGCTGCGAGGACTACTGCTCTCTCGACAAGATCGAAGTCGGCACACACGAGGCTGACCCTACAGTATGTCAGTGCACTGACTGCCTCTCCTTCAAGATGAAGAAGTCCTGATGAACCGTCTTACCGGGCTCAGCGGGCGAATCTTCAGAGATGAGGAGTCGCTCACGCCGGAAGCACTCGCGGCTGACCATGCCGCAGCGGAATATCCTCTTAACAAACGATCGGCGGTAAGTCTGACCGATCTGCCTCCTGACATCTTTGCAATGATTTCTGTCATAAACCGTTTTCACGGCAGTCTGACATGAAGCAGGAAAAGCGTCGGGGCTTTACCTGCAAAAGCGCCGCAGAATGCTCTGCGGCGCTTTAATCATAGAAAAAGTCATAAGGTAACCTCTAAAAACCGGGACACGAGCAGATTTCGTACATGACTTATATCAGATGCTAGGCGTCAAACCGCAGGAATACTGTATGTATTTCAAGGTTTGACAACGAAGCAGATGATATAAGTCATAGAAATCTGCCGTGAAGGAGGTTTTTAGAGGTTACCATAATGAATAAATTGTAAAAACTGTGGGGGAAAACTCTTGCGTTTCTCAGACAAACTTCGTTTGGCTCCCCGACCCACGCTCCTTTAGCGCTTTTGGCGTTTAACCGTGCTTCCACAGGGAGTTTCTGCGCGCCGGTGCGCAGAGTTACCGCACTTCGTGCGGAGGTTTCGCCCTTGACTCCCAATTAGAGGCGGCTCCAAATTCGGAACCGCCCCGCACATTTAAATCAAAAATCACACCGATGTCTCCTGACTTAACTGTTTCTCGTCATGCCGCTGGAACTGGAGCTTCATCTTCCTATAGCACCAGAAGAACAGCGGGAACAGGAAGCAATCCGCGAAGATCCACGCCGCAGGATTCGCGAAGCACACCGCGTTGAATCCGAACACCGGAACCAGCGCCAGCGCCACAAGTCCGCGCGCGACCATCTCGAAAACTCCCGCGAAAATCGCGATCTGGGAGAATCCCATGCCCTGTATCAGGAACCTCACGATATTCACGAACGCGAGCGGAATGTAGAACGCTCCGTTGCATACCAGGAACTGCTGCGCCAGGTCGAGTATTTCAGTGACGCTGCCGCCGTTGGTGTCGTTTACGAACAGCATGGAGATATTCCTGCCAAGCACAAGAATGATCAGGAACCCGATGACGGCATAAACCGCGCCCAGTAACGAGCATGCCGCAAGCCCCTTCTTGACGCGCTCTATCTTCCCCGCGCCGATGTTCTGACCGCCGTAGGTCGCCATGGTGCTTCCCATTGCGTCGAACGGGCAGCACAGCAGCTGGCTCACCTTGCTTGCAGCGGTGACTGCCGCAACATATGTGGAGCCGAGTCCGTTGACCGCGGTCTGGATAAGGATAGAGCCGATCGCAGTGATGGAGTACTGAAGTCCCATCGGGATACCAACGCCGCAGAGCCTTACGATGTAGTACTTATCGAACCGCAGCTCGTCCCTGCTGAGGTGCATTATATCAAACTTCTTTATCATGTAGATAAGGCAGAGCACTCCGGAAACGAGCTGAGAAATAACAGTAGCCCAGCTTGCGCCCATTACGCCCATGTTCAGCACCAGTATCATGAAAAGGTCAAGGCCGATGTTGAGCAGGCTCGACAGTATCAGGAAATACAGAGGGGTCTTGGAATCGCCGACGGAACGTATGATTCCCGACAGAATGTTGTAAAGGAACGTTACCGGAATTCCCAGGAATATCACGAATATGTAGTCGTACGCCTCCTGGAAGCAGTCCGAGGGGGTGTCCATCCAGGTCAGGATATTCGTGCAGAGCAGGCAGGTCGAGGCAGTCAGCACCACGGCGAATATCACGGAGATCCAGATGGTGTTTCCCACGTATTTTCTCATCGAGTGGAGGTCCTTCGCGCCGAACATCTGCGCCACCGGAATCGCGAATCCGGTGCACACGCCCTGGACGAATCCTAGCACCAGGAAGTTTATCGAGCCAGTCGAGCCTACGCCTGCAAGCGCGTTTATTCCGAGGAACTGCCCGACTATAGCGGTGTCCACCATGTTATAGAACTGCTGGAACAGCATTCCGAGGAGCAGCGGCAGCATGAATCCGAGTATAAGCTTCATCGGGGAGCCTGTGGTGAGGTCTTTTGTTGAACTTTTTGCCATGATGTTGTTTCCTTTCTGTCAGCCTTTCTATGGTCAGCCGCGGGCGTTTCCGGCTCCGGCTTTTTCTCAAAAACAATAGTAATTATACAGTAACAGGGACGTTTATTCAAGTGGTGAAATGCCCAATTCTTTTATCCGGCGCATACTTTTTATATAGAATATTGCACAAAAAATATATTCGCGTTTTGGAGGATTTCAACAGCCAGATAAATTGACGGGCTTGAAATTCATCTCGTGATTTTTTGTGAATTTTTAACAACTTATAAGTTGAAACATTTCGTACAAATCGCCTATGACAGCGCGAGAGAAAATCTGCTATAATATCATACAGTGAAGGCGCTGTGCAGTAACGGTGCCTTTTTTATTTTCTTTTCATCCACAACGGATTCACCGCGGACTGGCTCCCGAGATGGCTCACCCAGTGGGCGCTCTGCCTGCCTATGGCGTTCTTCTGGCAGATACTCTATGCAGGTCCGGTAGTTCGTCTGATATTCCGCACCATTTTCAGAAAGCAGCTCCAGACTGCGTCAGCGGAACATTAATCCCCCCTCGGCGGTTGACAAATCACTTCCATTGTGCTACAATATCAACGGACGATTTTATATCACAAAAGAGGTATTTATATGAACAGGGACGATGAATCAAACTATACAGTCAGACCGCTGACGATTGACGATATCGACCAGTACAACGCACTGCTGAGATACGCATTCCAGGTCACAGAGCAGGAGCTTTCCGAGACCGGCTGGAAGAACGACGAGATAAAGCGCTCGAAGTTCCCGGTGCTCCAGCGCGCGGACGTGCTCGGCTGCTTTAACGGCGACGACCTTGTGTCGCAGTTCGCCGTTTATCCGCTGGAAATGAACATCTACAACGTGAAGTACCCGGTTGGATTCGTGACCAGCGTCTGCACCTACCCGGAGCACACCGGTCACGGCATTATGAAGCGCCTTATGATACAGAGCCTCACCCGCATGCGTGAGAACCACCGCCCGTTTGCGCTGCTGTATCCCTACTCGATACCGCTCTACAGGCGGCTCGGCTGGGAGATAATCTCCAACAAGATGACCTACATCGTAAAGGACACGCAGATACCGCGCAAGATCCAGGAGCCGGGCTACGTGCGCCGGGTCGAGTGGAACGACAGGCAGTTCATGGAGCTTCACACGAAATTCGCGCAAAAGACCCACGGCTGTCTCTACCGGAACAACCTTGCCTGGGAGGAATACTGGCGCTGGGACGAGGACGACACGAAGGTAGCGATATACTACTCCAGCTCGGACGAGCCGTACGGCTACATGGTGTACCTTATCAATAACGACATCATGCACGTCAAGGAGATGATATCGCTGAATCACGAGGCTCAGCGCGGTCTGTGGGAGTTCATACACGCGCACGACTCCATGATAGACGAGGTGCGCGGTAACAACTACTACAGCGAGTCCATAGCGTTTGAGCTTGACGACAGCGACATCAAGGAAACTATCCGCCCCTACTCGATGGGCAGGATAATCGACGTCGCGGAGTTCTTCGAAAGCTACGCCTGCGACCCGGACGAGCCTGCGGCGGTATTCCGGTTCGATGTGACGGACGAACTTCTGCCCTGGAACAACGGGAGCTTCACGGTGCGGTTCGAGCGCGGAAAATGCCGCATTACCGACGAACCGGCGGAGTACGAAATGGGGCTGAGCATAGCTACGCTCACGACGCTGCTGCTGGGCTATAAGACCGCCGAGAAGCTGTATGTAATGGACAGGATAAAAGCGGAGCATTCCGCCGTGGAGATACTGGACGATATACTGTTCCATACTATCCCATACGTTTCGGATTACATTTAAATCCATACATGAAACTCAAGGTCCCCTCTAAAAATTATCGCGCAGCGTATTGGTTTTCGCCTCCTTTTGCTTACAAAAGGAAGCGGGAGTGTGAGGTGTCTCCCTCTGTGTGGGAGGTGGCGCGAAGCGCCAGAGGGGCTGGTTTGGCACAACATATCACCGCCTGCTATAAGCATGATGTTATGTTTTGCGCCGAACTAACGACAGAGCAGAGCCATCATTACTCTGCGCGCTGGTGCGCAGTTATACGTTTCAAAAGCATTAAAGTGGTGTGGGGGAAAACGAGAGTTTTCCCCCACATGCGGCATATTACCTCGGTTGAATTATCCTCCCAAACAGTCCAGTGGACTGTTTGGGAAAAGGCGCTTGAGTGTTTAACATGCTGCTGGCAGCGGAAACTCTTACATTTCTCAGACAAACTTCGTTTGTCTCCCCGGCACACACTTTGCAGCCATTCGCATATATTATATTGGTAACCTCTAAAAACCGGGACACGAGCAGATTTCGTACATGACTTATATCAGA